>Ga0209671_1001211_pt1 | contig 20842 bp, 23 predicted proteins | sample WorMetHERISLAND2_2_FD_187401 | JGI IMG/M metagenome (GOLD analysis project Ga0209671, IMG submission 187401) | Marine gutless worms symbiont microbial communities from Max Planck institute for Marine Microbiology, Germany - Olavius geniculatus... | ecosystem: Host-associated > Annelida >... | reverse complement strand
GCAGATATGGCCGAAGAGGCGCAACTTTCTCTGTATCACTTTCTGCAGTAGGGTTTCTGTCAATTGAATCTTTCTGTACAATTCTTCATTAGTGACCTTTTGTGTCCATCCTATCCTTAGAATCTTACAATCTTACAATAACGTGCTTATTACATATCCCACTACACTGTAAATGCGTCTCTACACTATCTTGTGAAATATCAATGAAATATGCATTGATAACGATTATAACAAACATTTTGGTAAAATTGAAAAAACACTTCAGACCAACACTGAGTTGAATGGTCTGTATGACACTAAACTGTGTGGGTCTAACACAGTCTAGTGTCATACATATTATTCATTGCAATGTTGGTCTAATGTGTCTTTTTATTTACCTAAATGTTTGTTATTATTGTTAGTTTTTGCTCACTTTATATTTCACAAGGTAGTCTCGAGACACATTAACCGTGTGGTGGGAAATGTAATAGTCACATTATTGCAAATTGTTTGCAGAGCATGCCAGTGAAAAAAATTTGAAAATCGGTCAATAACTGGCGAAGATACGGACAAAATTAAAGTGCCTTGTTTTTTATGGCCCATGGTGCAGATTTTCATCGTTTCGTCTGTCATATTTATTCACTTAGTCAACATGTGCCTCTTTGGGTGAAAGTATAAATTATGAGTAGGGCCCACAGTTTTCTGTAGGCCGCATAATTTTGAGTCGAGCTACGGAATCTGCCCTTTTCTGCGGAATTTTGATATTTCCACAGAACTTCGCTGAATTTGGCAAAAGTTGAGAAATGGCTGATGATTAGTATGATTATCAGCTTGATAACATAATTAAATAGACTAAATATATTATGGAAAAATCTAACTGAACTGCCGAAATCTGTGGGCTCTAGGCCTACTAATAAGTAATAACCATCACAATGCACTACAATTGTATATAAACACAATGCAACTTGACAGAGTGCACTTTTAAAATGAAGAAAAAGATTGATAATTTTCTTTGAACGGCAACCCAGCATAAATGAGCACAACGCCAGCCTTCAATAACTAAAGTCTTTTAACAGGATAGAGCTCGGTTTACTCACAAACGCAAGGCTGCAGTATGCTGCAGAATCTGGACAATTTTGCTGCGGTGAACCGCTGAATTTTGCAGACTGACCCATGGAATTGGCCCGTGAAATTTGGCAAAATTTTCTACGTAAAACTGTAGGCCATAATTATGAGGAGGCATACAGTGTTTGCATATAGGCTTTATTCGATGATAATCTGGAGTTAAGAAGGTTTGGAGGGCGGGGCAATTTGCAACGACTGGGGCTGGAATTGTAAGACTGAAATTCTTAGCACTTTCCGCCACCTCCTTTTTTAACCCGTGACTCCACTTACATGCACCACTTATACCGCGTGACATTCCGGGTTTCTTTGTCAGGTACTCCAGCCATCGAGGCGCTACGACAAGGACTTGTTGATCTCCATTCTGCCTGCGAACATATCTCTACCACATTCCAGGTTATTTCTTTTTTATTTCTTACCAATTATAATTCTAACTGGCTTTTTAAAATATCATGTTAACTTTATTTTTTTACATCATGATTGACAAGGTCAGCACCCACGAGCAAGTAGGCTCAGGCCTCGGGGAGACACTGCCAACTTTCTAACTGAAATGTTCGAAGCAACACAGATGTCTTTGGTTTGCTTTCGATATTTTAAAAACTTCAGTAGTAAGTCACGATAGTGATGCATTGGCAATTGCACCACATGCCTTGTCCATGGGCTGTGGCATACTACATAATATTGATCACCATTTATTTGCTCAAATAATACTAGCATAACAAACCCCCTAGCCTTGTCTTGATCTGTGGCACTTCATGGGAACAAAGAGGAGATTGGAGGGACAAGGGGAGGATGTTTAGGGGAAGGGAGAAGATACAGGGTTTCTACACGTCAGGGAAAACTGGAAAAAGTTGCAGAATTTGTGTGGTCAGGGAAATGTCAGAAAAATATTATTTTTGAAAAGTCCGGGAAAATGATCTTGGATCATGCAAACTGCAGATATCTGTGATTTTTTTGTGTCTCCAAATATTAAAAACAGGTTGACCACTTGTCTGAAAAACCTGGAAATGTCGGGGAATTTGAAACATGTCAGGGAAATGTCAGGCATTATGTTAACGGTCTGGGAATTGTCAGGGAAATGTCAGGGAAAAAATCTTGTCAGGGAAAAGTGTTCCAAAACTGTTCATTACTAGTTGAATATTTGCATTCAACTCTTTTTTTTCTGCTCGCTTTTCTCGCACATTTGTACTCCCATACATTTAAATTTGCGGTGCCAGTAAGTCGCTTTTCTTTGCCTTTATTGTTTATAATCTTCATTAAATTTGGTCAGTTAATTCCATGGAAAATAATTTAAATTGTTGCCAATAGACGTCATATCGCTACTGTTGCGAGGGGCGATACTCCATCTATGTTCCCTTAAAATGTCTGGAAAAGTCAGGGAATTTGGTCATGACTGGAGAGTGGCCACCCTGTAAAAAGCAGGCAAATTTGCAGCTTCCATTAAATGTCCAAAAGCTATAGTGTTTTGTCTTCAGGAGGGGGGGACTTTGCCCCTTGGCCCCCTGACCAGGGCTTTTGTTTGTTTGCATATTGCTCCATTACTACGGTTTCATTAGTTTATGATATAGTGTACCATTTCTGACATTTGTGCGGTAGGGTTATTATTTCAATAAGGTCAGGGAAATTGTTATTCCGTGACTGGAAAAGTCAGGAAAAAGTTGGATTTTTGCTACAGAAGACCTGTAGGAACCCTGAAATATTAACAGACAGTTTCACACAGGAAAAATAAAAGTCACTGTGAACAAAGGTGGCATGTATTGGCAGGACTTGGAGCATACTCTAGTTTCTAGTGCATATATGAGTTGTGGTCAGTGATTCTGTTGTGTTGTTTCTTGCAGACAAGCGTTCAGTCATTTCAGAGCAAGAAACAGAAAAGCCGATCTGAATCTGATGCCGACAGAACTGACTAGTGGAACTTGCCTTGTGAATATCTGTTCTGCCTGACTAGCGGAAACTGAGATGTGGTGCTGAATCAAAAGTGACATATACACAGTGTTTCGCAAAAAAATGACTCCTTTTTTTCATAATTCACTTGAATGATGAGCAATTTGCATGAAATTTTTGCCAGTTGTAGTTGAATAAATATTAATCCAAAATGTTTTAACAAAACATGGCAGTTGATTAAATATTCTTTGCTAGTCGAGATGTGAGTCATAGAATTGATGAAGTGCGCTGGCTGGCCAACAAATTCCCTGAACTGTGTCGCGCAGCTGAGTTTATCACTCTTAACTTTGCATGACATTGTCTTGACTGATTATACACCTTGCCAGATTGTACTAATGTGATGCATTTTTTCTGCATCAACTGAACTGTTATGAATATTATTCAATAAGTGACTAAATGAATAATTAATTAGTTAAATTTTTATAATTAATATTTGTCTATCTTGCTGATTTTACAGCTGACTGAAGTAGATTGGCTGACTATCAAAACATATAAAACAAGAAATTTGAGCTAATGCTCACCAGATGCTCGAAAGCCTATAGCAGTTCCTGTTCCAAACTGTAAGTCCATCTCCAGCCATTTCGTCGCAGTTCATTTATAGACTGTGCGCTGCAGGCGAAGATCACAAAAACCAACAAAAAAATCCTTATTTTGGAAGCTCATGGTCTTTCAGTCATCGTTGTTGATACGACTGAAAAGCTCATTACTAGTGCTTGTTGTGATAGGCAGCATGCCCATGCCTATCTGCAACCGTTTTTACAAAAGACTGGCCAACAACGATAAAATAACGACTTTTACGGGGGTACTGCTCTTTGATGCCCTCATGCGCAGGTTTTCTTGAACTTAGAAAATCAAGACTTGGACCATCGAAATCTACCTTTAATGCTGAAAATTTTATACGCAGCTTCTCCACGTTTATCTCAATTGATTTCGGCGCAATTCACGCTTGAAATCTGTGTCGCAGCCCGAAATCGCTAAAATATCCATAAAAACCCTTTTTTGGCATTAATGGTCATTGATTTTGGTGTCAATCGAGAGCCAGTGTACGACTTCCTAGTAGTGATTAATAGTAACCTAGGCCCTATCTCGCATCGTTTCTGAGATATAGTGCCTTACTGGCTGAAAATCGCAAATTTTCCCCACCCCCTCTCATTTAGCGCTCTAGGTCGGGGTGACCCCCTCCAAATTTATGGAAAAGCTTTACGGATCCTGAGTCTTCCAGGCAGCCAATGGTGAAGATTTGGTGATCTAGCTTGCACCGTTTTTGACTGATCCAAACATGTGACAGACAGACGGACAGAATTGCGATGGCTAAGACGTGCTAAAGCAGTCTAGCTGCTTTCATGTGTAAAAAAATGTAATTGCACTGATGTGGTGAATTAAATGTGGCAAAGATGTGTTTGTTTGTCCATTGTGATTTTGCATAACAAGTATGTAAGCTTGATTCGTTTGACTCTATTGTAAGAGCACCATTCTGGTGTGTGACATGACAATAATACAGCAGGTTATAAAGCTGATCTGAATAGTTTAATGCAGCTGATAAGTCCATATGACTACAGCTGCCACAAGTCAGTTTATAGGTCAGTGAGAGATAAACCACTGATGTTGATATTTACCTCCGCCAAGGAGGTTATGTTTTTGCCAGAGTTTGTCTGTCTGTCTGTCTCTCTGAGCAAGATAACTCAAAAAGTTATGGAAGGATCTTTCTGAAATTTTGCGGGAATGGCCAAAACTACAAGTGATTCAATTTTGGGGGTGATCCGGAAATTTGAGCTAGTGCTCACGAGACGCCTGGTTAACATGCTTGTGTGTTAGCAGATAAGGGATCCTGCTGCTAATATGCCAAATATGGTAATGCCACCCGGCGAACGACATGGCCTTGGCGGAGGTCTGCGGTCTCTGACTGCTTTTCTAGTTTAATTGCTAATTTCGTGTTATGCATTCATTTGTAGGTTGTGTGAGACTTTTTTCATATGGAAGTTGTGGTTCACTTATTTTAAGCCAGTGTGAAGATGTGATGCAGGGAGTTTATGATACAGCTGACACTAGCGTTCGGTACTTGCTATAGCGTTTCTTACATGAGTCACCAGTTCACAACTTCACAGAATCAGTCTCAGTAGTGGCAGGCACAGAGTTAAAATATGGTGCTGCAAGCATTATGCAGCCATCCATTGCCAACTGTAGCTAACAATCTACCAGAGACAAAGCACTACTTCAAAATAAACTTCTAGGAATTGTTGTGCCAGTTGAGTTGAAGCCTAATGGGGTCTAAACTTGTTTAGTTCTTGTTCTAGCCAAAGATTCCAGATTAGCCTTCGTCCATTAATGTAGTTACAGAAATATGAAATCGATGAACGATGAACTTTGCTAGCGTAATCCACTTCCGGCGCCGGATTGTAAACAAAAACAGTTATTGCGTACAATTTTTTTTCTATTAAATCGTGTCACTCGGTTGTATAAATTTTACATTTATCGAACAGTTGGGGTAATTATTCGGGCATTACCAGCATCGCTGTATACGTTTAGCAAGGTGTGCATTGTGGCAGTTATTTGCGTCGTTGACCTTGAAGATCTAGGCCATGTAACAAAGCTTCGTACTGTGTTCATGAATCAAAGTAATCAGTACGTGGATGCACGCTGTTCTGCACTGAACGAGAATGCGATCACTTCTCTTGAAACCCAGTAATGTCACGGAATTTAGCAAGTGATGCGAAAATGTCCGGAAATTGACCATTAGTCGGCAGACTGTCATCATCATTATCATCATCAATGAATAGCTGGAAGCAGACCGAAGGCCTTTGTTTCCGTCCGAAATAAACAACTTTAACACAGATGTCAACAAAAAACTAAACTAATACTGTTTTTACACTGACTTCTGGTACTAGATGATGGATTTATAATCATAATACAAACTAAAACCATGCCAGAGCAAATCTAAACGTCTCTTAAAACTACTAGCACTGCATGCCGATACAACATCATCAGGTAGTGAGTTCCATGGCTTAACTAATCTATTTACAAAAAAGTGCTGTCAGTTCGGGACAGTGCGGATGTGCCAATCTGCATATTTTTGCACCAGGGTTGGGGCTATGTTACCGTAAGGGTTAAGATTAGGATTAGGGTTATATGCTTCTGAGTATGTTTAGGGGTATAAGTAGCCCATTATTGAAATCTCATCTTATTTAAGCTTCGTGAAATGCTGCTGCATAAACTGTGCTGTGTACTGTTTTGTGGTTCAGATGGCAATGAGGGAGTAACTTTGCTACCTACTGTAAATTCCCACACAAAGACTTGACAATGCTGGACAGTCTTGCAGCCCACAAGGAAGCTGCGGCGGCGGCAGACATCGGTGCATCAGGCGGTGCATCCAACAGCAATGGCAGTGCTAGTGCAGGAGAGCAGGCATCGAAAGAGGAGAATGGTGGCAACTCGACGCAAGCTGACGATGAAGATGACGTGTTGGTGGAACTTACGGAAAAAAGCTTGCCAATGATGGGCAGATTGGCTAGAGACCGGTCTTATAGTGTGCCAGCAGTCGGTAGTACGGTGTCCACCAGGGATCGAGCATACAGTATATCAGTGGCTGATGAATCGTCTCCGGAACTCATCGTTGGTCGTAGCGTCAAAACACGTGTGCTCCGCAAGATAAACGAAGGAGCTTTTGGGGAGATTCATATCGGCGAGCTGCTGGAGAGCGGGAAGCAGGTAGCAGTTAAACTGGAGCCGCAGAACACATTGCATCCACAGCTGCTGTCCGAGGGTAACATCTACCGACATCTACAGGGTGGTCCTGGCATACCTGAGGTGTACTGGTTTGGCTTGCATGAGCCAATGTACAATGTGATGGTGATGGATCTCCTCGGCCCCAGTCTTCAGGACCTGTTCGTCTACTGCGACCACAAGTTTACGCTCAAGACGACGCTAATGTTGGTCGACCAGATGCTGTCCATTCTGGAGTTTTTCCACAAAAAACAGTATCTGCATCGTGACATCAAGCCGGACAACTTCATGATAGGTGTCGGCGATAAGTCTCACCAGGTGTACATCATTGACTTGGGTCTGACGAAGAAGATCACCCGCCAACGTTTCTCAGTGGGCACGCTGACGCAGGTCATTCATCCAATGGTTGGCACTGTGCGCTACGCTGGGATCCATGCTCACCTTGGCCACGAAGAAGGACCTCGTGATGATCTCGAGTCCCTGGCCTACGTCTGGGCATTCTTCCTCCGTGGCTCGCTGCCATGGCAGGGACTCACAGCCAGGAACCGTGATGAGAAGTTTGGACAGATTTGTGAAATGAAGAAGCAGCTGAAATCGGCCGAACTGTTTGAGGGTTTTCCCAGCGAGTTTGCACGATATCTCGACTACGTACGGGCGATGCGCAAGGACGAGCTGCCTCACTACCAGCGCGTGCACGACGTGTTCCGAAAACTTGCGGCGCAGAGCGGCATTGCGTATGACTTTGAATTTGATTGGGTCGTGAAACAACGAGAGACGGGAGAAGAGGTGAAGGTATGTGGACCTAAGAATCACAGCGGCGATAGCCGATAGATCTCAGATCAGATCTCACGTACTTGGTGGCCATCCACATAGGGATGACTTTGCTTACTTGTGTGACTTACGAGTGCAGTGCATTAGGCTCCAGGCAAAGCATACCTTTTGTCTGTATCCAGAGAAAGTCTGTCCTATTCAGTTCTTTTGCCTTCGTCTTTCTCCAACTGTTTTCTGAAATTCATCTTTATTTCTGTCTGCATATATTTTACAAGGTGGCATTGTGGTATCTGTCATAGTTTTTGCCAGTTTCCTGTTTCTTCTTTTTAACCACCCTAGTGCCACTCCCATTCAGTTTCTGACATTTCTGTCTACGAAGTTCTCAGTCTTGCCAATAGCATTCTGCCAGCATAGTGTAGGCCCGAGTTATTTATTGATCTAGTATTTGTCATAGATGTTCATTGTCGTCCTATAGGAATGTACATTTTGGTCCATAAAATGGCTTCCGTGTTTATTTCTGTAGTCATTTTGGCAAATATGGACTTTAAATCTGTTGCTGCGCTGCCTTACAAAATTTGAATGTTAAACTGTGCTGTTAGGCCTGTTTGGTACAGGGGTCGTGAAAAAATTGTTAGTTACTGTCAGTGATGTGACTTTTCTTTGCTGATGAATTCAGTCCATATTTGTCAAAGTTGTTATAATTTTAAGCACAAATGGCAGCATTTTTATGGAGCACACTGTATATTTCTCGTTTTCCTGTTGAATAGTCATGGAGTGGACAATTCTTGTGTAGGCATATTACGTTATACATCTCGCGCAGACAGCTTCGTCATAGTGGAACTGGTATAGTGCAATATCTGGTGCATGGCTTTTCAGATTTCACATCTTGCTGGTTCACTTTTTTGTTTGCTCGCACTTTGCCATTTGTGTTTGGCACTTTTCTGCATATTTGCCTAAGTTGATGGGCCTCATTTCAACTTATATGCATACATTAACATTTTGTGTTCATATTACTGTGTTCTGTAAGCTAAGTGCCAAAGTCTTTTCTGAGTCTGTGGTTGCTGCTGAATGCTGAATGTTTTTTTGCCATTTGTTGTCCTATTTTCAGCCATGCTGCTAGCACGGACACCACATTATGCAATTGGTATCCATGTGTGTTCATGTGTATCTATTTGTTTCTTACGTATAACAACATATCTGCATAACTTATCGAGTGATGAATTTTCACATTTTTCTGGAGAGATCGTCGTAGTCTTGTGGCCAGTCAATTGGATCTAGGTAGTGATCTGCATTCTTTTTTGTATTCCGGGTCATTTTGCAAGATTCTTAGCATTGGCAGATGGGGCATGAGCAGACATTTTTACAGCATATCTCAGCAATTTCTAAACTTTGCATGTGCTGGTCAATTAGATTTTGCTTCTGGTCTGTATTGATCAAAGGTTATCCAGATCCAGAACGTTTTTTAACACTGTAACGCAGTGGCCAAAGCTTATATCATAAAGTTTAGTCGCAAACAGTATATGCTGTGTCAGTTATTTCATAGCATTGTTTCATATTTATTGTACAGATATATGGTGAAATATATATTATATATAAACTACATTACTGGAACAGGTGAAAGAATCATTTGAGACTGATTTAATAATGTCCATGTGTCTTTGTTCACTGTGCAGTAAGTAAATATTGTCATGACTTGTGTTCATGTTGCATTATTCTGCTGATGGTCAATAACAATCTCTGTATCACCATGATTTTTAGAGGACCAACTTGTTTGATTTGCACAGTGTTTTGTTTTCAATTTCAGAATTAATTTTTCTTGGATGATACCTTGACATTTTTCGTTGGTACTGCTATTAAAAATGTTTTGTTGCCATTCCAGAATGATGACGGACCAATTGTGTTTTTGTTGATTGCTTTACTATTATAGAGAAAATTAAAAGTAAACCGACAAAATAGTTGACTGTTTTTTGCTTGAAAAATCGAGTTGCATATATTATTCATGAACAGTATATTTATGTTTGTCATAGTCGAAGTCGAGTTTCCTTTGTTTGGTGTCCCCAGTTATGATACTTGAGAATGTTATTTTCGTTGGTGATTGCTCACTTAAAAATATGCATAATTTCTTATCGTGTGTTTTTGTTACTGCTGATGTCAGTTGTGGATTTTGGTTTTTTTCAGCAGTGAAGGATACATATTATTATTTTTAGCTGAAATTGTGTATATATTCATTTTTTTCACAGATTTTTTTAGTTAGTTGGTGTATTCATATTCTTTCTTTGCTACCGGGTATTTTTGTTCGGTTTTGTTTTGATTCCAGCGGCATGGACCACATTTTTTTGCTACTTCGCTTAGATTATACAACTGGTTGTGGAGTTTTTGGGGTGTGCAGTGTGTTCATGCTACAGTATGTTCCATCTAAATAGGATTTTGCCTGCTATGTGTTATTCTCGTACTTAGTATTATTACTGTACACACGGTTCCTACAGGTCAGGGAGAACTGGAAATAGTCAGGGAATTTGTGTGGTCAGGGAAGTCAGGGAAAAATATTATTTTTTACAATTCAGGGAAAATGATCTTGAATCATGCAAACTGCAGATATCTGTGATTCTTTTGTGTTTCCAAATATTAAAAAGCAGGCAAATTTGCAGCTTCCATTAAACATCCAAAAGTTAGAAGTGTTTCGGCTTCAGGGGGCTTCGCTCCCTTGGCCCCCCAACCAGAGCTTTTATCATTTGCATATTGCTCCATTAATACGGTTTCATTACTTTTTGATAAAGCGTACCATTTGACATTTGTGCAATAGGGTTATTGTTTCGATAAGGTCAGGGATATTGTTATTGCATGACTGGAAAAGTCGGGTAATTTTGCTACAAAATACCTGTGGAACCCTGTGTACATGTCCGTGTGCATTGATTTGTGCCTGAATTCACTAGAAAAATGTTCATACATTGCAAAAGGTGCAGTTTTGCAGCATGACGTTTGCCAAATGCATTGACTGTTTTTGCTTGGCAGATAGTTATTTGGTCAATTTGCAAGGTAGTATAGTCGACTGATAGCTGTTTGCAGTGATCAGTATATTTCATTTGATTGTTTGTTAATGGTTAATGCTTTAATGTTATGCTTGCATGCAAGACTGCTGGTTTGATTATGCATGAAATGACGAATTATTTCTAGATAACATAGCATGAGCATTTTGATTTGATTGCGCATTTGAGTTAGCATTATTATTGCCGTTATTAGTATCGTCATCACTTTATTATACTCAAAGCAGCTGTTGGTGAAAACATGTGTGGCCAGTCCAGTGTGTCGGTTTGCCCAATTGAATTTTCAGTCTCATGACTCTTAAATACTGTTTAGTAAGTAAGTAAGTAAGTAAGTAAATTTAATTTATAAAGTGCACAATGTTGGCGAGAAACTCACCGAATATGAGGCGCTGAGGTGAGGGGTGAGGTGGGGACTAGAGATGGCTATAGGTTGAAAAAAGAATGCTTTGATTTGGCGACGGAAGGAAGCTGTTGAACATGTCCTGTTTGACATGTTCTTTCTTAACCAGGCCAACTCAGCTTGGCCATCCCTTTGCGGGTTGATGCAGTGAATACCAGTGACAGTAGCAGCATAAAAGCCACACCGTGCAATGCACTAGCTCTATATCTGCAGTCTTGCAGTGTGAACTGGTGTCTAAGGAAATGGAGATCAGCACCGCCATATGGGTCTTGCGTGTCGCTAAGGACTTTGCGATTACTTTACATTTGATGCTGTATTTATTGTACATAATAGTATATATTGTATGCACAGTATTGCTTTGCTTGTTATTTATATGCAGAATTGTTGTTCTACAGCCTATTAATTAATTATGCATTAATCGTGACTGTTTTGTAGTGTCGGTTGTGTTTTTGTATGTGTGTGTTTGCATCGTTTTCTGTGTGTTTAATTGTCCGCTATTTGATCGCGCAAATTTCACACTGCTGTCTTAACCACACTGATATATGCAATTGCGAAGACTGTTCTTCCAAATCGTGCATTCTAGTAAAGCGAGACCAGTCTTTGTTTATTTACATTTCGAGATTGTTCTTAGTGTAGGGGTGGCGTTGTGTACCTAATAGGGTGTCTGTGTGAGTGTTACTTGTGTACAACATGTCTTCAGAAGTTACAGATTTTTTTGATGAAAGTTTTTGTACACGTGGAGCAGAGCCCCCTAATATATCGGGTAATATACATGGTGGTGCATATAAAGTGGAACTTTCGCACGCAAGCTTTACATAGATATTTGCTCAGTTATGTTTTCAAAAACGATTATTATTAAAGATAGTGTGGTCACGTTGAGCACTTTTGATAGTTATGTAAGTAGCTTAGTGCTGTTGATCGGTTGCATTACCCGGGGTAGCTTTCTGCAAAGAATGAAAATGAAAAGCAAGTTGTTTTGTTCCACTTTGTTTTGCACAACCCCCTACATTCTGCAGTGTTTCGTCTGTGTATACTGAGTGTATGACTTTTGTAACTTTCAATCAAATGTCATAGAGCAGGCTCGTAGTCAGACTTTTCCAAAGGGCGGTTTGACTCCACTTCAAGGCACCCTCAATTAATCTGTGTAGCAGTTGGAGAGTGCTCTAAGCTCCCCCAGTGGAGTCGAGCATCTCCCAGGCTGCAAATGCATTTCTTGTGTGTTTTTAGCTCAAAAAAATCACATTGGATGGTGGAGTTTGGGGCTATTTCTATTCAACACTGGTTTCGGCTGACATAGGAGGGAGCTTCAGTAGAAATCATAATACCCCCTCAGGCTACGGGCCTATATAGTGGCTTTATGCAGTAGAACTCTCTCAGTGTTACTGTGTGCATGTGTGTCTGCAGCATTTGGCAGACTGCTGTAGTGTAGTCAATGTTTACAGCATTTTGTGTCAATCTGCGATCATGTTTTGGTGTCTAGATGTTCGTTAGAACTCGTTCAGAGATGTGTGCTTTAACGTAGCAAGTGTTTACTGGTGTTGTGATTTTAGTTAATACATGTTTCGATCATGCAGTTTGCTGATAGTGGTAAAATTGCCCAGGATCGTCACTTGAAGTTTGTCGTTCAAGATATCAGGGCATTTGATAACAGCCAAAGACCTTTTAATGTGTACGCAACAAATCAAATGAATTATTTGGCCCAGCTTTTTTCACAGTTCCGTCTAACCGTGCCCATATTCAGCCCCCGATTTTGAGTTCCAGCCTGTTAATTTTTTTGACCATCAGCCCGGCTAATTTTTTTCTGCTGGAACACCTGGCTTAATTTGCTGATTACATCAGCTAGATTTGCAAGAAAACTTTGAAAAAGTCTGACAAACAATCTACACGTATGATTTTATGAAGCCGATCAGACAATCTATTTGAGCTTTTCGATCCTCAAAATAGCCTTGGGATTTTTTTTCCGCCCAGCATGTTTATTTTGCATCCCGTCATGTCCATGTGAGTTGAGTATGTAGGCCCCATCTGGCACACAGTGTGAATTACGTCTCGTTGTGTTTGCATATTTGCCCTTGCAAACTTGTGCCTCAAGTCTTGCGCTTTGATCGTTAACAAGACAAAGAACGTTTTGTCGTTTTAGGCATTATTGTTTTTGTAGTATTAGTATTTTTGTAGCGGTTGATGTAGCTGCATTATAGCTAGAATAATGCGTAGAATTTGGATGCAAATGTTTTTTTGTGATTTGTTGAATTTTTACTAGTCTTAGTGACTTAGAAGCCGAATGCCAGTGTTTGCTATACGACTGTTTATACTAGAACTTTGAAGACGGTTGTGCTTTAAAACAATACTGTCCACAATAGCTATTCGTAGCAATGACTTGGTAACGTTTTAGTAGTTAGAGCTTTGATAGCAATGTTTGACAGACTGCTGATTTGAACGTGAAAAAGTGCAAAGAAAATTCCGTTACTGGAAAACAGTTGTTTCGTTTTTATTGTCACATCTGCAACTATACAATACGTGAGTTTGTTTCGTCGAGAAGAAAGATCATCTCTTTTTTAATCCATTTCTCTTAAACTGACATCCACTAAGAACCAAGTCTGATTAACTTTTCTGGTTGTCCAAAAAGTGAACTAAATTATACCAATTAGAAAATTACTGATCCGTAAGGATTAAGAAAAAACACGTATTCATTTGCATTGCAGCTCGCTGGTGTTAATTAGTAATGTCCGGATTAACTTTGGTGTTATCTGCCATTTCCAATTATCTATCCGATAGATAATCGCAAATGTTGGATCTTAGAAAAAAAGATAATGCCGAAGTTAGACTCTACTTCATGTTTACAATTATCTTGGTATTTATTTTAAGAGAAAGTGTCAACCATACTGTTAATTCTACTTCTCGACGAAACATGAACTCTCATAATGTTCAGTTTTTCAGGGCAGGAGAAGTATAGTGCAATCCTGCAATTAAGTGTTACAAATTTTAATGATAAAAACATATGACCTGCCTATAAAAGTGGTTTAAACAATGACACGCATGCTCTTGGACAATGATCAGAGTTTAATTTTTAATTTAGGGCAATAGCAGCCAGTTCATCAAGTCTGGCAGCTGCTGTGCCAATGTTCCGATGTATATGTATTTTTTCCCCAACTACATTTAATGGAAGCAAAATATTGTTTGCCAATTTTTGTTGAGAATTTGTCTTCATAGTGTTTTGCCCCCATGTCCCCCACCAGAGCTCTCCCCTACCCACTGAAATACAATCCCCAGACCCCAACATAGGTTTGTGCTCACCAGATATGCCGGACCAATCCAAACTATACTGCTATGGACCTGTGATTGAAATAAAAAGACTAAACAATTAACTAATCATTACTTTTTCATAAGTTAACTATTAGGTTTATCACTTTAATCTAACATCGTCTTCCACCACAGTTTGGTTCTTTGTAGCCATGTCTCCACATTCACTCCAAGTTATATCTGCTCACCAAAGGACTATCTACTGTTATTAACATCAACAACTAAAAACGTTAATTACATAATTTGTTCTAAACATTATGTCACTATTTTATCCTGCAATTTAGAGTCCAGATTCACACTAACAGAATAATGAATTATTCTGATGAACACTGTATCATGTTCACTGCACTGTGATAAATGAACATCATAATCATCTAGTAAACAAAAATAACAAATGACATAAAACATTATTCACTTTCCATCAACATCACAAAGAAATCAAGGCCTAGAAATTGCCTGGTTTGGCCAAATTGATCCAAAGCTACTAGGAGAGCAACTGTTCAAATTATCAAATTCGCTGAGAAATAGTCAGAGGAAATGGTCCGGGCCGAAAAACTCCTGTCTGAACGTTTGACACTAGAGATATTCATTTACTGTGTTGCTAAAGTCATAATACATGTGTACAGAAATGCAATCTATTGGTCTATTGGGTTTATTGGTAGAACGATGAGTTTCCAGTCAGCAGCACTGTGGGTTAAAAAGATTGGTGGAAGTCAGCAAGAAGTTGCAATTTTCCTATAAACTGCTGCAAATTTCCAACAGAGGTGACGGGTGCTCAAAATATCATCTTTGCCCTTAAATCTCCCCTCCCTGCAAAAAACAGGATAGTAAATATGGAAGACTTCCAGCCCCAAACTGTGTATTTTGTGGAGAAATTTCTGGTGAGAAGAAAATTTTTCCAAGTTAAGGGGCAATATTGCCCCTCCTTCCCCCCTGCCACAACACCGTTTCCAGTAATTGCTTCTCCAGACTAAGGCAGGTTATCAGCTGCTGTTGTTGATGTTGCTATTTCTTCTTGCGTTCCTCTCTAATTCGCTCCAGCTCAGCAGCCTCAGCCTTCAGTTCTATGAGCGTCAGGTCAGGCACATAACGAAAATCATCCTCTTCCTCATCCGGCTGCAGAAAAAAACGCACGGTGACACATTAACTAGTGGCCACGGATGCTATGAAAATGTGGAATGGTTAACTTCACTGCCAAGGGGCAGTAAAAAGTAATAAAGCTAGCTATGGGGATCCGGGTGTATCACACCTGGAAAATGATGCAAAATATAGCTGAAAATCTGTGCAATTGCCAATTTGTTGCAATCTCACTACATCTGGTCATCAAAACCAAGTGTACTGTCAAGGGGGAAGGGGATAGTTATGGGTGTCCAATCCATGATGTGCCACACCAAAATATAGGTGCAAATCTGTGCAACTGCCAATCTGATGTAATTTGACAACATTGGGTTATCAAAAGCAGGACAGCATTTTAAAATGGGACAGAATACAACGTCAAAGCTGTATTATGCTCCATGACCACTGACATGTTGCCAGACATAAGTGAACACGCCCACGTTAATTCCAGCCAGGCATAATTCATCTACCCTGGAGGGACAGAAGGCTGAGTTGATCTTGGCGGTTGATTATGTTCCGACATGTTTTAACTAACAGCGAACCGATCATAGGTCAAACCCATCACCTCTTGATTGTAAGTCTAATGTTCTAACCAATGTGCCACCAGGACATTACAAGAAATTTGAGCTAATGCTCATGAGATGCGCGAAAGCTTATAGCAGTTACTGTTCGCAAACTGTCAGTCTATCTCCAGTCATCTCATCGCAGTTCATTCTTGGAGTGTGTGCTGCAGCCAAAGATCGCAAAAATCCAAAAAGGCTTATTTTGGAAGTTCAGGGTCTTTCAAAGTCATCGATGTTGATACGACTGAAAAGCTCGTCACTAATGCTTGTTGTGATAGGCAGCATGCTCATGCCTATCTACAACCGTTTTTACGAAAGACTGGCCAACAACGGTAAAATAACGACTTTTACCGGGATACCGCTCTTTGATACCCTCATGTGCAGGTTCCTTGAACGTAGAAAATCAAGACTTGAAAAGCTACGTCGAAAGCTACGTTCAATGCTGAAAATTTCATACGCAGCTTTCCATGTCTATCTCAATTGATTTCAGCACAATTCACTCTTGAAATATATATGTCTCGCAGCCCGAAATCACCAAAAATCCATTAAAAACCCCTATTTTGCATTCAAGGACATCCAAGGTCATTGAATTTGGTGGCAATCGAGAGCCAGTGTATGACTTTCTATTAGTGATTAATAGTAACCTAGATCCTATCTCACACCATTATTGAGATACAGCGACTTATTGGCTAAAATCACAAATTTTTCCCATCCCCTCTAACTTAGCACCGTAGTTCGAGGTGACCCCCTTCAAATTTATGGAAAAGCTTTACAGTTCCTGAAACTAGAGTCTTCCAGGCAGCCGATAATGAAGATTTGTTGATCCTAGCTTGCACCGTTTTTGACTGATCCACCCGTGTGACGGACGGACAGACGGACGGACAGACAGACAGAATTGCGACGGCTAAGAAGCGCTGAAAGCAGTAGCTGCTTTTATGCATAAAAAGTGAAGTTCAACAGATGAAATAAAACAAACATTATATTACCGGTTTGATAGTCATTTGTACACCTGCTGGAATATTTGTCTGAAATAATTCTATCAATATTGGTGTTAATGTTGATGATAAATTCTCAATCTGCAAACACAGTGATATAAAAGTGTTAAACAAACAACAGCGGGTTACAGATCTATGGCACTAATGCTAAGTATCAATGATAGTGTTTTACAGAAAATAACGACTAATTAATCATCATTTTTCCAGCTCCATCACTGGTTAAAACGGTTGGGGGGAAAGTTGTAAGTTTTGACACAGCTGCAAATTTTCAACAGAGGAGACACAGGTGTTCAGAATTTCAATTAATGCTATGCATCTAAATTCTTTCTTTCAGCTGCAAATTTGTAGTTTTGGAAAAGCATTTTGGTCTGACAAAAAAGAGGTCAAAATTTATGGGGCCAAATGCCCCCTCCTGGCTCACTGCCATGCCGACATTGAATTGTCACACACCTATAGTCATAGATAAAAAGAATTTTGAAAGCTACCAGCCCTACATCAATTCTGAAACGGCGCTGGTTGTATAATGAAAGAACAGTGGGACATTGATCCAAAGATCTATCGAAATTACAACCAATTAATCAATCGCTTATTTGCTCAGTAAACACACGAACCAGTGAAAGTTTGCAACAAACATGTTACATGACATGCCAGGCACACTAGAGCACTTACAGCAGCCTAATTAAACTAAGGAAAGAAAACAATTTACGCAAGCACACCGACAGAATTACCTCAACAATTCGTTCGTACAGTGCTAAGTTGTACTCGGACTCAACGACGCTGCTCAGAGGCTTGTAGATGTGGATGCGTGACGTCCGTGCAGGAACTGGTAACCTAAACAACCAACAACGCAGCAAGCAGCAAAGTAATAGCTAGGGCCCGCAGTTTTCCATGGAAAATATTGCCAAATTTCGTGGGCCAGTTTGCAAAATTCCGTGGCTTACTGCGGCAACATTGTCCAAACTCAGCGGTTCACCATGCCCTTCCGTTTGTGGGTAAACTCAGCTCTATTCCATTCAAAAACTTCCGTCATTGTAGGCTGCCATTGTGATCAGTTATTCTAGCAACACACAAACAAAATTATTAGTATTTATTTAAAGTGCAATCAGTCAAAGTTGCATTGTCCTCGCTTCATACAATTTTGCCGCATTGCAATAGCTATTAGTAAGGCCCACAGTTTTAGGCAGTTCAGTTTGAACTTTTCCGTCTGATTTCATAATGAAATTGCATCATCAAGCCAACGATCATACTAATGGTTGGCTATTTTTTTCCAACTTTTTGCGAACATCTGCAAATATATCAAAATTTCCGTGGAAAAGAGCAAATTCCGTGGCTCGGCTCGAAATTCCGCAGCCTGCGGAAAAATGTGGGCATTAGTAATAGCAGTAGTAATCACTGGTGTTGCAGCAGGAATGGTCGAGGAGGCAATGGCCCATCTCCCCCCCCCAAAAAGTGTATTTTGTCCAAAAAATTTTTTTGACAAAAATACCATTTAGAACTGAATATCTTCTATTTTCAAGAATTTAAATGCAGAATTCAAACTCTGAGGATACACAATCTCATCTTCAGAAATTGGCAGCTGAGTGTTGATAATTTCTAACGTCCTGTTCCCTACCTTTTAACGCACAACATCGCTGATAGTATGAGTAATATATGCGTCAATGCTTAGGTGCTGTCACCACCGCACTGCCATTGAGAGAGTCAAAGTGGTTCATTCGATCAATGTAGAGCAAGCGCCAAGCAGCTGCTGACCATGTATCAAACCGATAAGCTTGCGCAATATTTGATAGTCACTTGACAGTGATTTAAACTCATAATCTTTTGATCACAAGTCTCAACATCCTAAACATTATGCTGCCAAGCCACTACCCGTACGCAAACAAGAAAAGCCTTGCTAACGCAATAAGAAACGTGCAACAGTGGTGCATGTTTGAAAGCCCAGTAAAACAAGATCTAAGTCAGTCGCCAGAGGGCACCAGACGAGCGGCAGCCAACGACGTATCAGCTAAAGATCGCAAACCTTTCCTACCCCCTCTCATTTAGTGCCTTCGCTTGGTGTGACGCACTTCGAATTTATCGAAAAGCTTTACGGTTCCTGAAACTAGAGTCTTCCAAGCAGCCGAAGGTGAAGATTTGGTAATTCTAGCTTGCACCATTTTTGACTGATGTGATGGACGGACAGACAGATGGACAAAACAGACAAATTGACAGACAGAATTGCGATGATGACATGTGCTACAGCAGTAGCTGCTGTTGTGCGTAATAAAACTGGTGCCAACTCACGCGGAAGCGTCCAGCCCAAATGTGTCGCTGATATTGTGGACGTATCTGGCAAAAGATTCAAGGACGGCAAAGTCGTAGCCTTTCAGCTGGATCCTCAGCAAATCGTAAACAGGAACTGCATTAGGATCGGCTTCCTGCCAGTAACAAGCTGTATAAATGTTCATACGGTGTAAACATTCTCAAAAATGGACCGACAATCAATGACTTGCCATTCTAAAACTTGTAGGAAATCAAAGAAAGGCTCATGCACATACCTAGTAAAGTAAGCAGAATGTAAAAGCAATAAAAATATGTGAATTTAACAAAGTCAAAATTTGCACAATTCGACTTCTCAATCTATGATCTACCTTGTAAGAAAATAGATGTTCTTTGACATGGTCTGTCCATTTGATCGTCTGCTTGTTCGCTGAATAACTCAAAAAATTACAAATAAACTTTTATGAAATTTTATGGAAAAGTTAAACATGGCTGAAGCAGGAATTGACTAGTGTTTGGTGGTGATTCGGAATCTTTTATGGATTTGGGGCCAAGATTATTTGCCAGTAGGAGATAAAGCATAAAATGACAATTTGCACAGTATGTCATCTCAGCAAGTTATGAATGGCATTTAATGAAATTTTACACTGTGGTAGAGAGTGGCCTGAGGAATAATCAGTCACATTCTTGATAATGCAGTCCAGGATCTGGATCATATACACGCAGAGTTTGCTGTGTTTCTCAAATAGCAGCATTATCCTTCGCAATCAACATCAATCTAAACAACCAATTAATCTGTTAGCTAAAAAAAAACAGTACGTACATGATCACCAGGTGATTCTGTTAAATACTCAGGTAATGGAACTGCCGGCTCAGGCAGCCGTCTGCAACATTCCAGAGCAAAACCCACCTCACTTAAAGCATTTGCACATGTGCAATAAAACAAACCAAATATAACAATAACTACAATAGCACAACCTATTATATTGTATTGCAATATATGCAAACCCCTTTACGTAATACAAGTTCTCTGAAAGTTTATAGAAAAACCATCTGCTTCAAATGTAAGTAAGTAAGTAAGTAAGTACGTGCATATTTAAAGTGCACAATGACAGCCAGTGGCCGAATCTGAGGCACTTGGCTGAGCTGCTAGGAGGAGCAGTAGGCCTGCTGGAAGCAGTGAGTTTTAAGGAGGCAACAGAAAGTGTCTGCAGAGGTAGAACTACAGATGCTAGAGGGTAGTGAGTTCCAAACTGTGGGGGCTGCAATGCTAAAACCGCGGGAGGCAAAGGTTGTGCAAACACGTGGAACCGACAAAAGATTGGTATTAGCAGAACGCAGGGAACGTGTGGGAGTGTGATAATTGAGCAGAGAACGTAGGTAAGCAGGTTGAGAGGAGTTGAGAATGTTGTATGTCAATGTGGCAAGTTTGAATTCAATGCGTTGATTAATTGGGAGCCAATGCAGATCCTCGAGAATATCAGATGAGCGAGTACCACGAGGGACAGTGTGACTGGCAACAACTCTGGCAAGTGTATTTTGGACGCGCTGAAGACGGTTGATATTTTTCTGAGTGGTGCCGAAAAGAAGAGAATTAGCGTAGTCTAAGCGAGAGCAGACCAGGGAAGAAGCGAC
>Ga0209671_1001210_pt1 | contig 20852 bp, 9 predicted proteins | sample WorMetHERISLAND2_2_FD_187401 | JGI IMG/M metagenome (GOLD analysis project Ga0209671, IMG submission 187401) | Marine gutless worms symbiont microbial communities from Max Planck institute for Marine Microbiology, Germany - Olavius geniculatus... | ecosystem: Host-associated > Annelida >... | reverse complement strand
ACCAGCTTTCGGGGTGTTCGAGTCACAATCCGAAGTAACGAGAAAATCATTGTGTGAAAAGTAATAGAATTTCCAAATTACTTTTTATCGTATTTTTTTATATTACAGTCACGTTTAATAAATTTAATAAAACGTTTGACGTTTAATAAGTCACACTTTGGCATGTATAATATATGGTTACCAGAGGGCACTTTATCACTATCAAAATTTTTTACGGAGGCAGCCTGGGGGCAAGGGCAAGAGCACAGGGGGGCAACTGCCTTCCCTGCCCCTTTTCTGGCGCCGCCCACGTGCGTGCATGGGCAACTGCGTATATGTGCGACACGTGTCAGCATCATATTCAAGACAATATTATCAGATACAAGTAGGGCCTTACTAAATATTAGTGCTCTGGTTGAGCAAATCTTGAAACGTGACACGTCTAAAATTCAAGACAATTATACGTAAGTCGTATTTTATGCAAAAAATTTTGATCTATTGATTGACTATTTGCTTGATTTTGACACTAGCTCGAAGCGACCAGTGTCGACGATGACAACAACAACAAAAAATCAAAACCAGTCAAACTAAAATGTGGCCGTTAAGTACGGTGCAAGTAACGCGAATAAAACAAACGACTGTAATATAAAAAAAATACGATAAAAAGTAATTTGGAAATTCTATTACTTTTCACACAATGATTTTCTCGTTACTTCGGATTGTGACTCGAACACCCCGAAAGCTGGTTGGGCTTCTAATTTAAAGCGAAACAACGAAAAGCGAAATATTTATTGTCATTTATTGGCTCTGCCCCTGGACCCCGCTACATCTTTTCGATGCACACAACTGAATAAGGTTGACATTTGACCCACACAAAAATATTTCTCCCCTCTCTCCTGGCCCTTGCCCCTTCTCTGTTGCCCCCAGCTTCAGACTTCTAGCGCCGCCCAGGCTCACGCACTGTTAAAACGGAGCCATCACGACAGCATTATTGTTTGACATGGACGAGGCAGGCAATTAAACTTACAAGCGATACAACGGACAGCTTTTAGCCTAATGTACATGTACACTACAGTGTATAGACTACTAGTCGAGTCGCATAGACGACTACAGCTATAAAGAATGACGCCACTAAGTATTTACGTGCCGAAGTGTTCGCGGAAAGAACACTCCCACGAAATGTTGTTTCAGGCTGCAGACGACTACACGTTTAGTCGCATTTTTTCACATGAACGACAGTCAAAGAAAGTTGCGGACTGCATTTTCTGTTTCATATCAAACAAAAATCCCAACTGTCGTACTGGTTGTCAGTAACCTTCAAGGTCATCTAACGTGAAGGTTAATGATTTCCATCTTATCTGAAAGGACGTATTCCGCTTCCTATTAGTGATCAATAGTAACCTTGGCATTAAGTTGAAAAAATAAAGAAGTAAATCAAAAATTGCAATTTATCGACGAATGATTATATTTAAACCTATCGTGCACACGCACGGTCAGTATGCAGTCACAAAGCGTTAGGGCCTATTCGTGCGCAAATTGCACACGCTACGATGGCATGTTTTTAATCAACTTCTTCTGTAGCACTATGCAGAATTAAGAGTGCAGTTTAGCGTTTGGCTAATTGGTAATAATCAACCGCAGTTTAACTGAAGGGTGCGTACGGCTATTAACTTTTGGGGTCACATAGAGATAATCATAATGGTTGGTAGCTGATATTCAGCCTCCATTAATGTCGATCCTAGACCCGCAGCAGCCGGTTGCTATGTGCATGCGACGTACAGTGCTGTACTGCAGCAGTGCTGCGAAGTAGCTAGCAGTGCTATACAGTGTACGTCTCCTGAGATTGAGTAAAGCGGAGATTATCTGTTCCAGGCGAACAGTAATTGCTCGTCCGGCGCGAGAGAGAAAGAGATGACTTACAACGCTGATAACGAGCTCGACTTGATCGTGATCGCGCGTTCAGTTGGCCGCTTGACTGCTGAGGCTGAGCGGCGTGTGTGTCGGTTGGCGCCGCACGATGCCTAGGCCCACGTCAAACGGAACAACGCATCTCAGCTCTCGAAAACAATCGAGACTCTGAACCATGAATATTCTGAGTGATCGTGCGTGACGTGGTGTCGACGATGAGTGCGGACACAATATTTAACTTTTCTCGTTATCACCGGAATTCCTCATTCTAAACCCCCACCCCCTCAAAAAAAACTCACAAGTGTAAAATCTCATCCATCCCATTAGCTCTTAACAATAGGCAACTACAGCTTATATCTTCCATAGTCACACTAAGGCATTTTGACTTTGATTTTGATACTGTGTCTATGATTTTGATTGTATGTTTTGATTGTTACGATCTGTGGCTTTGTTGTTACCGGTTTAACAGTAAATTTATCATTTAAACTGCCTACGTAAACATGATGTATTTTGTTTGAAACGCTTAGTCCCCCTCCCTCTCTCTATAACACTACATTGGATATGTCAACATTGAATCTTCGTAGAATGTTGCTTATGGTTCCAGCAGCGTCTTCGGTTAAAAGATTGGTAGGGTAAAAAGTTGCAATTTTCCGGCAGATAGCGGCGAATTTTTCATATCGAAGAAGTAAAGATGCTTAACAATTTAATTTTTTTCTGTTAAATTCTTCCGAAATGAGAGATTTTCAGTGCCAAATTTTGTATTTTTTAAAATTTCCGACAAAGAAAATTTCCGAGAAGCGAGTTAAAATGTAGCAGGGATCATATTGTGTCTGCCACGACGCTACTGGCTACTCGCGTTGTGCTATGGGGTTCTGTGAGGTCGCGATAATCGCTGATGCACTACAGAGACAAGACGCTGCAGCCACGATTACGCTAGACTTGTTGCATCAATGGCGTCACGTCTACCGAGAACTCACAGTTTAGTGGTCAGATTTTTCATATCTCAGGACTAAAAGATTACTTTACTATTATTAAGATTATTAGGCTACGTCTACTCGCGATGCCATACGATTGACATACGATGACAAGAAAAAATTTGGTTAAAAATAGGCTAGGCATGACCCTTAAAACGCGATATATATTTTTTACACAGCGTAAACAAACGCGCGATCTTCAGTCCAGGTGAAGATAATGGCTATACGCTGCGATCCTGCGAGTACAGTTTATTGAAGAGTTACCGGATATCGTGTCTGGCTTTGGTAAATCCAGCTAAATCCGGCTAAAATTTGATACGGATTTCCGGATTAGACTAGGCCGGATTTGACGGATTTCAACACTGCGGGTTTAGCGCACGCGGACAATTTGCTACAGCCAAACGCAATATCTCGTAACTGGAGTCTTTTTGCAACGAGTGTTGATTCATTGGCTGTTGTTGTCGCGATCTCACACTGGCGTAGCCATAGGGGAGGCACTGTGGGCACGTGCCCCCTAAGATCCTACTCAGTCACTCAAAATGGTGCCAAAATGCACAAAACACGTCAATTTCATGCAAAAAACGAAAATTTTCTGGGACCAGACCCCTTTCTCGTGGGGAGGGAACACTCCTCCCCATATCCTACTCCTCAAGTGTCTCCACTACGACTAGATCCTGGCTACGTCTTCGCCATAGGAAATGTGACATTGGCGCTATACCCCAAACTTTGGCGTTAAAGTAACAGTTTATTCCAAAAGTAACCCAACCTGTGTAACCCAACCGAAAGACGCAAATTATTAACGTAGGACTGATATGGAAAAACGGACATACAGACCACTTATGATTGCAATACCTCGCATCGTGCAGTAAAAATTGGCCAATATTTGGCAGAGTTACGAACACGAGTCTTTGTTGGTCTTTTATGATCATAACATAATCGTAGTTAAATTTCAAAGAAAATTTATCGTGCGAACTGCAAACAAAGAAGAATAAATTCTGAGAAAAAAAATAGCGTTCGTCCTTACCTCAGCAGCAGTTGACGTCACCGCAGTTTCTCGTCGTCGTGACAACAGAGTAAGCACGACGTCATGACACCTTGTATGACGTCATCGACCTATCAGCTAATAAACCACGGAAATGCGACGTAGGCCCAACGTGCAATTCAAACTAACAAGCAAAAATGATATAGCTGAATAATAATAGCAGCACGCTTAGAACGCAAGAATTGCAAGGAAATCAATAAGCCCACTGCACTAAGACTATTGACACAAAAAGTTTAGCTGCCGCTTAAGCTGGGCATCAGCTGCGTGTATTTCGTTCCATTATAATGCCATTAGTAAGAATTTATCTTTTTGGTATGGCTATTTTCATACAGTTTGCCAGAAAATTTGCTTAGCAACGAATACAGGCAAACACACCCAGTTGTTTGACGTAGGCCCTATCCTTTCTAAACTTCTACAGACTGCGAAGAGACAACAGACAAGAGTTCTGCGACTTATGGGGTGTTTACACGGTCCAGCAAACGTGCAGCAAACTTCCAGCAAATGTATTCAAAATACACGTGCTAATGCTGGACGTTTGCTGGATCGTGTAAACGCCGTATTATTCGCCTACCCAGGCCCATCGAGAGGGTGGGGTAAGGGGTTAGCTACCCCGGCCCTGCGACGTTTGGGGGCCCCGCCGTCGGCCAGAAATATAAAGTACGCCACAATGTACCATTTTGAAAAAAAAATAAAAATTTTTTCTCAGAGGGGTCCCATGAAAATGTTTGGGGGCCCCGCGAGAATGTTTTCCCGGGACCCGCTGTGGCTCTCGACGGGCCTGCGCCTACCGTACAATGCACAGTGTCGTTTTGAACGCACGCGCGCATGTGAACTGCACAACTGAATCATTGCGCAGCCGCGCATGCAGCTACGTGTACGTACAAAATCCACTACTTCGATTTGCTGTGTTATTTAATATAGATTACACTTTTGGCTATTTCGTATGTTCACCGTGACTTTTGCGTTCAGACGTAACGTCATTCACTCAACAATAGGCCTAACAGTGTGACCATGAAGAATGGTGGTGGCTATAAGATGTTCTTCGGATCGATTTTGTTGTACGATTTGTTAATTAAGTCGCACAAAAAGCTGCACCAACAACATCTTGACCAGATGATATCGCTTTGCTGTGCGCTTTCGATTATTAATCGGAGTTGTTGTAGACCCCAATGTAAATCTTGTGGATTTGCTGCAGACATTCGATTTGTCGCGGATGCGTCGTACAGCATGTTCCACGTATTGTACAAAACATTCCACAAAAAATCGAAGAAAGTGGAGCTTATAACAGCGCATATGCAACTATATGAGCCTATCTGTATTTAGATTCAGCTTCCGGTCTTTTCAGCTGCATCTGTGTATGACACCAGACAAGGTGCGTTACCATTCTAGTGGCTATAACGTTCTGACTTCATCATTCTGGAGATTACAGCGACACGACGTCACGTAAGGCCATAGGCCCAAGACTTTGCGAATTACAGTGCCCTGATAACTGACCGCGCCAATAACCACGCATAACAAGAAAGCCGTTCTGTCGCGAGAAGAGCGCGCGATGCCAGAATTAATTTAGAGATTGGGTGTTAAGTCCTGTTTATAGCGAACGAACTGAACTGAACTTAACTGGCAGTTATGCAGCGCGTGTTGCGCAGCACGAACTGGCAGTTCCGTTCCGTTCTGTTCCTTTGTACACTCCTATAGTGCATTTTACTACGTAAGAACTTACTGATTATTATGAAAACGAAATTCAACGTACAGTGACTATTCAAGGGCACGGCCGTCATATAGGATGCATTACGCGTTTTGCCTGTCCGTCCGTCCGTCTGTGACACGTCTCCTACGGGCTCCCAGATCAAAAATAAAGAAGGGTTCCATAGTACAGTAAAACTGTCATGCCATTTTTTAGTTCAAAAGATCACTGGACGTCATACAGCTAAACAAGTTACTGCATAAGCGACGTACATGTTTGATTACCGTCTTGGTGGTGTAACGGTAGGGAGGGTGTCGTTCGTTCGATTCCCGGTCGAGACACTATCAAGTGGTTACTACTTGGATTGGTGACTGTCTACGAACATCTTCGTATGTAACCTACATTAAGGTCAACTCAGCCTTCTATAATTCCTCCGGGGTAGGTAAATCGACTACCGGCCTGTATGGCTGGGGTTAAAGCGGGGCGCGTTCACCCGTCTCCGGTGGCAGCTAACACAGTGTGATTCCATATGGCAGGTAACGCTCCGTAGCTCTGTGAAGGGTTTCTATTAAGAGCTATAAACCATTTTTACCTTGATTTTTTTTACTGCTAGCGGATCACATGTCATTCAGGCGACTCCTGCGCCGACTGCAATGTAGCCCAACAATGATTAAGCCTAGTGTACTGTCAATTCCAGAACCACCCGGCGCTTGAGACACTCGAGACTCGGCAACTGGACGGACGTCGGCCGCATATCACGTCGACATTCGGCGCCTACAGTGTTTCTTTCTTAATCAATAGGCATATACTAGAGATCGGTTACCGTTACAGCTTACGACTTTTGACATCCAGCTTAGGCCTACTCTAGGTAGATTTCCGTAACTTTATCTATTTCCGGCTATTGCCCAGCGCAATGGCTGCAGTGCAGCGTATGTACATGCAAGAGCAGCAGATCTTGTAATCATTACCGACCAGACCGGCTGCAAGCACTGTAGACGACGGGCGATCGCTCAGTCTAGAGGAAAGATTTAATTTCCGCGACGACAAAGCCATGAACGGTCGCCGGCCGGGCCTGCACCGGCGGGCCGCGTCTAATGCATCTTATTACGAGAACGATCGAGTCGTTCTCTGCATGAGGTTGACCGTGCTGTACTGTACAATCGTCGATGTGCCCTGCCTACGGAACACGTGCCGTACGTTGCCAGCAGACAGTCGCCGATGCACTAACTCGTATATTTCTGCTGCGACGCATGTGCGCTGTGTCAGACCAGACGACCGTACGACCGTTATAGATCGTGTCGACAGACTTCTAAGCCTACCAGGAAGAGATGCCGGCGAGACCACGTTCACATGCAAAACGCAAACCGTTTTTACGCGCGACAGCTATCGTCTGTCAGTTCGTCACACTCTGGAGCGCTATCAAAACGGTCCAAGCTAGGATCACGAAATCTTAACTGTGCGATGCTACAAAGACAAAATTTCGTGCCACTGGTCGAGGGGATTCTCTGTGAACAAAAGCGTCAAAAAGGACACCACCTGAAACTCGTTACTTTCCCGCTATTTGCTCGTCTAGCGTAAAAACAGCTGCAATTGTAAGTATGCACAGACTTGCTGCTTACCATAACAAGTACTGGTGACAAGTTTTTCGGGGATATTAACATCGAATACCTTGAATCCCCAAAATACTTGTAAATTTTTACTAATTTTTTTGCGACTTCAGGCTGCGGCGCAAACTTCTAAAAAGAATTGCGACAAAATGGCTAGAGATAGACCAAGACAACCGCACACGAAATTTTCAGCACTGAACGTAGATTCTAGCAGTATAAATGTTGGCCTTATATATTAAAGAAGTCCTCTGTACGAAGCGTCAAATATGGAAACCCCTTTGAAAATGAACGACTACTGACGGGCGATTACTGCTAATGTCCACTAATTTAGCGCAAAACGGTTGCATATAAACAGAGATTTGCTGCTTACCGTAATACCGTAACAAGCAATTGTGACGAACTTTCCAGAAGTATATGAACATCGATGACCTTGAACCCTCAAAATGCAAAGTTTTAGCGATTTTTTTCGCATTTTCCAGCTGCGACGCACATTTCAACAGGAAATTGTACCGAAATTACTAGAGATAGAACAGGATAAGCTGCGTATATTTTCAGCATAGATTGTAGATTTTAAGCGTTCAAGGCCTCATATCTGGGTACTCTTTCAAAACGCAGTTATTTTATTGCACATTGTACAGATTCCCCAGGCGGCAGCACCGATGCTGTCGTGCGTCACGTGAGCTTTGCTCAAATTACTTGTTTACATTGTAACTTAGTTTTACTTTGCATGTAACAAAGTCTAAAGTCTAAATAAAGCGTTAAAAAAGTATGATTTGCTGTATATGAAGCGGGGAAACTGGGAGAAAATACACAGTATTTCGAAGAAAATATGCTAATGGGGCCTACTGTATAAGGATGTTAGGGGTAACTAACTGCGCCACGATGCGTTGGGCCTATACTAACCCCCCAGAACCTGTCTACATAACACTTTTGTAGACCTAATCACATTACGCAACGACCGACGATTACTTAGCATGGTCAATTATTCTGTCGGTTACGTGCCTGTCAGAATCGCAACAAAATGAGCTTTTTATACGACACAGCAATAGCAAACAGACAAGCAACGGTTTCATGGAACATCTATTGTCTGAATGGTTTTGCATGCAGTGTATACACATTCGAAACGCGGAAAGTAGACAAAGACGGTACAAAATCCGCACGTATGATTAGTCCTACAGGCTTACTATTACAAGACGTGTGACATGTTGATATTTAACACGTCTGAGAAGACATCGTCGATTTTTTGTGCAACACGGTTAGAACTCGACGCACAGCGTACACTTGACCACTTAGTACAGCGTATTTGGCGATGCGATTACCTTGAATTTGACCCCTGAATCCCAACACCTAAACAGTTCTTCTCTGTTCCATGAATGATGCACTGCAGATAAAACTTGGGTGAGAGTCACGTCATGCATACTGAAGATACTGCCAGGACAATATCACGGACGCACAGACGGACGGACGGACAGACAACATGAACACATAAAAAGACAAAAAGTTTGTTTTAAAAATTCGTCGAAATTTCTCTCAAAAAAATCTGTAAAAAATATCTAGCCAGCGACATGGCCTGCTCAGGCTGTACTGCAAATAATTATCAACGTCAACATGTCAATGAACCCTCTAAAGGCGCGCACAGAGCGACGTAACGTAAGTCAACTGAACTGATATGGTTGTTTTTGACGAACTGACCAATGGGCGAGCAGCAAGCATTACAGTAGGCACCGTCTAATAACGGCGTCGGTGATACGCGACTATAGTCACGCACGCGTCAGCAAATGACCAATGGACTCGTCCATTGGCCAGTTCGTCAAGAACTAAACTGTGTTAGTTAAGTCACGTCGCACTGTACGCACGTTGATGTCACTCATGTACAGTGGAGTAGCTAGGTTTGTGCAAAGCGTCACTGCCCAAGTAGAACAAAAATACTACAAATTTGAGGCAAAGGCCAACGTGAGGCTCGGCCCGGCGCTGTAAATCCAATTGAGGGGAAAATTTAGGGGGTTAAAATTTAAGTCGTAGCAAACTCACGTGGCCCGAACTCAAATGCATTAGCATACGCGGAACGTGCCGTGTTGACATTACGTGGGTCAACATCCACACCACACCCTAACAGTCGTTGTTAATGGGCCAAAGTTCACCTTTTTGTCCGACGACAGAGGGATCTTAGTTGATAACTCCGTTTACCGCTTGTTGATATCATAGATGTTGAAAACATTCACTTGCAAATAAAAAACACAAAACATGTTTTTATGCTTTTATAAAAAACATTAAAAAATATTTTTTACATCTGTGGTTGATACCTCCATTAGTTCCAGAGATATTCCCGGCCATAGTCGAAAGTTGTCCAAAATCGCGCCAAATTTGGACGTTTTTGCCCTGTCAAATTGCTGGGGTGGGTGTTTGCCCTGCCCTTCCCCAACAAAAAAAACTGTACCCGCATTATCATGCCAGCCTTGCGGCACGTCACGTGGCAAAGTTTCGTGGGGTTGCACCTTCTACATCCAAAGTCGTAGCCGCGAATACACTAACTACTGAGGCAATTTTTGATCCCCCTATTGTAAAAAAAAATGTTGGGGACTTCCGTTCCCAGTGGGGGTGTGCAAGGTCATTCAGTCTATAGCGCGTGTAAAAATTTCAGAGAGCAGCAGAGGCTGAAATATGGTTTTCCGAAAAAGTCGATTTGGGTATGTCCCAATTCACATCCCAAACTTTGTAGTTAGCTAAACGTGAGAGGAAACACGGCAAAAAATAGTTTTTAATAAAAAGTTGATTTCTTTATTAATAATCTGAAGATATTTGTGGTCAAACTTTGAAGATGTCTGAAATCACGCCAAATTTTGCATGTTTTTGGCCCCTTTTTGGGGGGCTTCTAAGTTTTGAACCTGCATTATAGCGGCCTCAAGCCCAAGCAAATTACGATCATGCATCAGAATTTTGCAGCGATCGGCCGACGGAGCTCGGAGATCTTGCTTTGAACAAAAACATTTGCGGTAAAACATAAGCCCGCCGTTTTTCGGGCAATCGGGTGGACTAATTAGTCGTATGACAAAATGACAGAATAAGTTGTGCTACAGAATACAAAAATACGTCAAATCTGACGCGTGTATTTTATTAGTTCATAATTTTTAGCAGTTTTAGGTATTAACAGAGGATGTGAAAAAAATTACGGCCCAGGTGGTTGGGGCCCCTGAATGCCGGTGGGCCCTTGTACACTGCACAACCTATTGCTACGCCACTGGACATGTATGTGGCAATTATGTCGGTGTGGTCGACAGTATGGAATGGGGACACAGCAAATCGCAGTTCATCGGTTCATAACAGCCTCGAAAGCAAACCATTTTCTGCAAAGAGAAGTCAAAAAGCTAAACTTGTGACCGAAGACTTGGTCAATATACAATACATGTCCATAAATAATGTCATGACTTTCAGCATACTGGTCAACATGTACATCACTAATATCTACACGCAACTACAAATATTAAATTCTGCAGACACTAATTCACAGTACAGCGGTCTTCTGCAGTACAGTGCAAATAGGAGTACCAGCTGGCATATGATATATATCTACAAGAGTATTGACAAAACTGCAACAGTGCTATTAGCCAAAAAGCGGGTACAAGACAAGCGCTCCCCAAAAAGCAAGCAGCATTAATCGACCGTTACAAAAACAAGTACACTCATTCGCCTACTTACTTCACTAAAGTCCAATCTCCACTTACTTCGATTGCATTGTGGCTATACAACAAATCGACAACAGATCGTTATATTATTATAACGTCTACAGCATATCGACAACAAGTTGTATTAATAAAAAGTCCACAAAAATTGGAACCCTAACCACAACAGCACAACTTGTTGCACGACTTGTTGGAGTGCATCAACAAATCGAAACAGTGGAGTTTGAACTTGTTGCAGCATATCAGACATAAGGGGTAAATGCATCTTAGATTATTATAACAGCAAGTTCTAAGCTGGCCTTTATTGATCCATACGGACATACGAGACTCAGTTACTCAGTGGCCTAAAATGGCCATAACTTTTTCTAACAAACCACAAAATTAGTACAAAACATTAAAGATAACGCTAATACGCAACAGTCTACACTAACAATAACAAGAATGTGTTCTGTGAAATATTAACAGAGCTGCATCACTCAGAAGCACAGATGAGACCATCAGCATACAGCGTTCCTTCTAACAAGCCCACTAATAGACTCATAGCAGTTCAGACAGCAAAAATAGGCACGTCAAACAGAAAAAAAACATTCAAATTACAATGAAAATCAAAGTTAAAAAGTGATGAAAACCGAATCGGTAGCACACAAAGATAAGCACAGTTTACCAGCAGTATACAGCACCAAGCAGAACTAAACTCAGGCAACACACTAACTGCCGTCAATCGCATGTATAAAACGTCAAGTGTTTCAACACCATTAACACAAACCCGTACAATACATTCACATAACAGCCACATCGACGCACAACTGCATAGAGACAGCAATAATGATGAACACGTATAAAATCAAGTGATTACAATTAGAATGTGGTTCTATCAGTATCCACGCATCAGGAGATTAATGCAGTAATTTCTAATCTACACCATGTCCCAGAAAAAAGCCACTTTTATCCTCATGACAACTATGGCAAATATGAACCGATTTTGCTAATACTGTCTACAGTCAATAACGATTTTCATCATTTTGGTATTAAATAAATGCTGTTAAGCTAATTAGCTAACACTCCAACTTTGCACAGTAGCCTATGGGCAGCATCTAATTTAAGCTGAGTAAGTACACTGTTTCACTTTTAACACAGTTCATCTGAGAACGTAACAGTGAAAAAATCGCTTCGTATTTTCCAAAGTTATCACAAAACAAAAAGTGGCTTATTTTTCAAGGGACTAGATATCACGAGGAACACAGATTTTAAAATGGAATGGAAGAAAACCATGCTATACATATAATGTATCTGGAAAGCAATTAAGTCTCATGTGCATACAATGAATGGCCTACAAAATATTATCCTGTAACTGACAAAAACTGCAGCATAAATCTTAGCCAATGTAGAGGGCAACAACTATAAATAAATGGATATGGCATACGACATGATACTGAAGATGTAATATTCCACTGAATACATCTAATGCCCACAACTGCAATAACTGCAAATTAAGATGCTGCATTGTAAAAATCACTTTTTTGTTAATAGCATTGTTTGGTGGGGACAAGTAAATTGATATGCATATAAAACTAGCTTCTACTGATATCATAAAACCAATAAAACACATGTAATGCAAAAATTAACACTGGAGACAAGTCTTGGAAATGTGCAAAAAGTTGCGATTTAAACCACTAAAAACACATGTACAGGGTGGGCCAAAAAACGTGCCACTTTACTTTTGTCCATATCTTCGCCAATTATTGATCGACTTTCAAAACTCTTTCACTGGCACACTCCGCGGACGATTTGCGATAATGCGATTATTATAGATCCCACCACACTGTAAATGCATCTCTACACTACCTTGTGAAATGTCATTATTATGCATACATAACGATAATAACAAACAAACATTTTAATAAAATTTTTAAAAAACACTTCAGACCAACACTGCAGTGAATGGTCTGTATGACACTAGACTGTGTGGGTATAACACAGTCTAGTATCATACATATCATTCATCGCAATGTTGGTCAGAAGCATTTTTTCATTTACCTAAATTTTTGTTACTATCGTTAGTTTTTGCTTACATTTATATTTCACAAGGTAGTGTAGAAACGCATTTACCGTGTAAGTGGGATATATAATAATCACATTATTGCAAATTATCTGCAGAGTGTGCTAGTGGAAGAATTTTAAAAATCGGTCTATAACTGGCAAAGATATGGACAAAAGTAAAGTGGCATGTTCTTTATGGCCCACAGTATATATGACCATGAATTCACAATGAATGTACATGAATTCAAACAATGTGTTGTTGCCGGCGATGAAAAACATGCATGCAAAAACAGTAAGCTTTTACTTATACTCTGCTAAATAAAGGGTCAAACCTCTGCGAGACAAAACTGAGACAGCAATAAAAGCTGTGATCAAAACACTGCAAAAACAACCACCTGCACTCATACTTAGTTAGCTTTTTCACTACTAATGATCTGGGCCTAAAAATTAAAAAAAAAACAGCACCAAATCTGAATGTTTGGGGTGATGAAATAAACACAGCAGTTAACAATATATATTATACAAGCTGGTGTACAACAGTCTTGGCATGTTGTTGATATGATATGCTACCTGTTCCTGTAGTAACAGTTTTGCAATCAAACACAGATGGTCATTTACTTGGTCTAGGCCGCACACGGCTCTGACACACAACCACATTCCCTAAACCAGTGGGTTTCGTTGGGCAAACCTACCTAAAAACCACCTGCAAACCCACACAAACTTAACCCAATTTTAATTTCTTGTTCCACAAATAATGAAATATTTCACTCTTAAACTAAATTGGCAATTTTTTTTAATATTTGTTCAATGTTAACAGTATCTAGCAGTGCTCATGCTATAACTTCAAACCCATGATAACGCCAAGACCCATCAAGTCACGCTTTTTGTAAAAACTCCACCAAAAAACCCAATAAACCCCAGTGGGTTGGGATTTGTAGAAACCCAGATTTACCAAACCCGGAGTCTGCAGCATGAAGCAAATAAATAGTGACTACTGACAAACGTTCACACACAAATGCAATATTCTTCGCTAAGACTGCTTCAGTGGTTAAATGTTGCGGGGTACTGGGAAATGCAGTCCCCCCACGGACAATTTTTAGATCAAAGCGTTTGCCTACCGTTGATTTTTAAAATATGCAACAGAATCCTATAGGGTACAAAAGACTGCACTGAGTTAGTGAGTTTCATTGTTTTACTCAAAATATGAGTCAAAAACATAAGCAAAGTGTGAATGCCTGATTACTTAATACAGAAAAAAGAGCAATGAATTAAAATGGTCTCGATACCACCAACAAGGGGCACAGGGGGCTGAGAAACACCAACAGAGAAGTTACCAAACCAAAATTAGAATTCCCACACTTTCCTATTTTCACTTTAACCACTGACAACGACTACGTATGGAATGAAATAGTTTGGCGGCAGAATCATTCACATCTTTCCTTCAGTCCACACTCGAGTCTTCTGACGAGCAATTGCCATCCAAGGTGGTTCCGTCGACGTCACCTGCGGCTCGGAATTGGCATTGCTGCTGCCAAAGTTTCTTTTTGGCCTAACTACAGCATCTGATGACTTGACTGGTGCTAAGCCTATGACAGACGACGTTGTCATTGGTGCTTCGGTGTTTGCTGAGGTGACCTTTGGCAGAGAAGTCGGCGTTGTTTCAACATTAGCCCGTGACGTTGTTGTCTTTGGACCCGCTGTCACGGCAGATGTGTTGCTGATGGTTGACTTCTCAGTCAGTGTTGAATGGCTGCTAATCGAGACTTTTTCCGGTTCTGTTTTGCTCAAAGTTTCTTCTGAACTGTCTTTAGGCCAGTTTTTTGATGAAAAAGTTTCAGACGGTTTTACCAAGGAAAGAACAGATTTCTGTGCTACAGCTCCAGAGCCAGAAGCTACTTTTTCTTGTTCTGCAGCGTTTGACATTTCTTCTGAACTGTCTTTAGGCTGGTCTTTTGATAATAAACTGCCAGAAGGTTTTACCCCAAAAGAAACAGATTTCTGGGCCACAGCCTTAGAGCTAGTAGAAACTTTTACTGGTTCTGCTGTGCTTGTTTCTTCTGAACTATCTTTAGGCTGATTTTTCTGAGAGGAAGCTGCATATGATTTTACCCGTGAAAGTACAGAACTTGTAGCTGCTTTTTCACGTTCCGATGGGCTTGATGTTTCTTTGGAACTATCTTTAGTCTGCTTTTTCGGCAAAATAGTTACAAAGGGCTTATCCGATGAAATGTCAGAACTTTTGGAATCTGGTGCAAAATGGCCAATGGCTGCTGCTTTTATGACAACTTCATTTCGTGCTTCGCATGTAGCTTGGACAAACTCAGTGCTAGAAGGAACTGACTTGATTTTCATCTGCGTGACAGTGGTATCCTTCGTGCTGGACACAGACTGTGCCTCAATGCTGCTGGTCCCAGCAGAAACTGTTTTTGATGAACCAGCAGATGCCTCAGAACTTGCGCTGCTCGTGTCAGAATTTACTAGGGGAATGGCTGTATTCACTGTGTAGCCACCAGCTTTCCCGACATACTGACGACTTGAGGTTGTTTTCACCACGACTTCAGTTCTGCTAGAGTCTGCAGTACTGTTGCTATGACCATGTCCAACTGAACTGCCAAATATTGTGGCCCTCTTGGACACAGGCACAAATGAGCCGCCAGACTCCGAAATGGCAGCTTTATCAGCAGACGTCTGAGACTGTTCTGATGACTGTGTCTTCGTGAATTCCGCTGTAGAGCCAGATGATGACTTCTGTTCCCAGGCAGCTTTACTGACCATGAAACCTGCTTGCCGTGCGGAAGAAGCAGCTTTACTGTTGGCTGGCACAGTCGATGGCTCAGTTTTTACATCAGTTTGTTCCGACTTACTGACGGACTCTGCAGAATGCTTTGCAGTCTCCAACTGCTCTGTCTTACTTACTGTTATCCTGTCTGAGGCTGCTTTAGAACAGAAGCCGGAGGATTTGCTGATGACTGTTGTTTCACTGCTCAGCTTGCTAGGTTCTTTCTCTGCCACACATGAGTTGCTGTCAGATTTTGTGTTCGTCACTGCAGTCTTTAGCCCCGCTCTCTTCTCAGCCAACGATGTTGAACCCGCAAAGGACTTTGTAGCTACTAAACTTACGCCACCGGTCTTGGATGGTTTTGAGTCAAGCTGATCGTAGGTTTCAAGCAGGTGTTCCTTTTTCATACTCACAGACGCTTGTCTGTCTTCCTTCTCAGCAGGTGCTGCATCAAGACCGACAACATTCAGGGCACTGTCACTTCGTGTCGTTTGTGAACTCAATGCTGCAGAGACATTCAATGTTGGCAACGTTGACTTTAGTCTAACTTTCGGTACACCCAAAACCTGAAATCGGTTACTTTCTTCATCATCATCTTCAACATTTGTCTCCACATGTTTCTGATTCGACAGAATATCAACCGAGCCAGCGGCTGTGGAAGCTGGCTCATTTAATGCTGCTTTAACAACTCGTGAAGGGCTCGACTTTGCTGCACCTTCCGCTTTATCAGTCACTATACCAGTCTTCGCGGGTGGTTTCAGTCTCTGAGAAGCTCTTCGTTTTACTTCCACATCATCTGAAGATGCTGTTTGCTGACCAACCTCTGTTGTAATGGATAATTTTTCTTCCGGTTTCTCCACTTCTCTCTGTGGCTTTTCTGCTTGAGACGCATCAGCTTTTCTGGATAACTTTATCGCCAGTTCAGACTTCTTCATTGTTGTTGGTTTTTCTACTGGCCTTTCCTTAGAAATATTTTCAGCCGATTCTGTTTTCTCTATTTGCTGAACAGCAGTTGTTCTCGCTGAGGGTTTTTCGATCACAGTTTCCTTCAAAGTCACTTCAGCTGGTTCAGAATTATCGAGCTGCAGGGTGTCCGTGTTGCCGCTGCTCTTTGCTCGTCGATGTATCTTGCCGAATGCTGCTGTCAACTCTGACGACACTGGAGGCTGTTTCTCGGTGGTTTCGCTGCCAGGCCTTGATGGCACCACTGCTGGGGTTTTCTTGCGGAAAGCTGGCAACGGTGGCTTGTCGGAGGTTGTTGTCGACATCTCCTGGCCAATGATGGCAGCTGTGTCACTCTTGTGCTTCACAGCTTGCTGTCGTAAGATCATTTCTTTTAGCCCGGCCGGCAGCTTCCTTCGTCTAGGAACTGGCTTTGGGACCAGCTTAGAATCATTGGTAGTTGTAACCTCTTGTTGGGAACCACCAGTCACTGTGAAAACAGCATAACACACACACTATCATAATGAACCACTGACAAGCTGCTGTATCATGCATAATAACTACCTTTTTCAACTAACTTTTATCTTTGGCTATTGTGACTTTTAACTTTTATAACTTGTGACATGGTGATGGCCAGTTCTCCCTGTATACCTGTGCTCTTAAAAGCCTGTGATGATGATCATTAGGATGACGAAAACTAGCAAGTAGTTGGCTGTTTAAACTAATATTCAACTTGCATTTAAACCACAGTGGCAATTTATGCACCGTTTATTTCTTTTTTTGTCAAATATCAAATCAAAAGTAAAATTAAATAGCACATTCTCACAAAAAAACTGCTTTTCATCTATGTCTTTTTCAAAATAGCAATTCAAAATCACTGAACAGCAGACACGATTTTATGGAAAAAAACACACACACTCAGATAACTCACTGCACATAAAAACTGCAAGTCTCACCATAAGTAGCATATTTTTGCACCAGTAAGGCATTATCGTTGACCGATGATTCTGATAATATTATCTATTTAACTTATCCCATGTGCATATCATGCAGCCTATGGCCCATTGGAAATGCCACGACATAAGTAAAGTCAAGTCATAGTCGTGACTAGTAAGTGTGTGAATAAGTGTGTGAATGTGTGAGTAAGTAGGCACATACTGGATGTGTCAGTCAGATCTTCCAAGCTGTGGCTCGGTCGGACCTCACTGGCAGGCCTGACTGTTGCGCTGGAAGGCTGAGTGGACGAACTGGTGCTGGAAGCCTGCACAGACAACACACATCTGTCAGCCGGGATCACGCACGATATGTGTACTAGAACAATATGTCAGCCCAGTGCTAACACACAGTACGGTCGTCCGCTGAGCTATACACGGCACTGTGCAACCAGCTAAAAACTGACACATTAGTTATTCCAGCCACAAGGACTGTTCACAGCAATTACGGGCTTTGCATGCATTTTTGTTTTCAAGCTAGAAGTGCAGACAGGATTGACATAATTGGACAGAAACGTGGATGGATGGGCAGCCTATTAGGATGGCAGTACAATAACAATGACATTAGTCAAAGCCACATGGTGCTGTCATCATGCACAAACACTGAAAGTTTGTCTGGTTGATTTGACAGCAAGCGGCAGCAAGATCAAGCTCACACCTTGAGCATAGGCACATGTAGATTTGTGACAGTACACTTTAGCGACAGTTCTTGCAGTCATTTATTAATGGCCATATGCTGTGCATGTGTGACTCAAAAAATACCAAACTGTTATACATCAGATGGTTTCTTAAGCTCAAAATGCACCAAAAATTGTTTTCAGCCAGGGTTTGCCCCAGACGCCACTAGGGAGCTTACAGCACTGCCCAGGTTCTTAGATGGGGAAAGATTACCTTACCATTGATGCCTTCTCGGCGTTACTGGGGCCTCAACTGACAGTACAACCACTTCTTCCAAAGCTTATCTGGATACATGATTATCTCTAGGGCCCACAGTTTTTCGTGGCAAATTATGCCAAATTCCTTGAGCCAGTTCTCAAAATTCCACAGCTCACCGCATCAAAATTGTTCACATTCTGCAGCTTACCACAGCCATAGGTTTGTGAGTAAATTAAGCTCTCTACTGTCAAAAAACTTGTTACTGAAGGCTGGTGTTGTGCCCAGTTATGCTAGCAACATTCAAAAACAATTATCAATCTTTCTCTCTTTTCAGAAGTGGAATCTGTTAAGTCAAAGTGTGTTATTTATGATTGTGTGCCGTATTGCGATGGGTATTAGTAGGGCTCACGATTTTAGGCAGTTCAGTTCAAATGATTTTTTCCATGATATAGTTATTCCATCTAGTTACGGTGATCATCAGCCATTTCTCAATGTGTGCAAAATTCCATGAAATTCTGTGGAAATATCAACATCCTGCGGAAAAAAGCAAATTCCATGGCTCAGCTTGAAATTCCGCAACCCGCAGAAAACTGTGGGCCTAATTCTCTCCGGTGCTGCAGAAATGCAGAAACATTATTTACACACAAACTCTGAGCTGCAAACCATGAACAAATCGTCGATGTCAGTCTGTGTCGACGGCTGGTACTGTGTGACAGGTCGCTGGCGACGTGGTTTGACATCTCGTCTGTGCAGAGCCGCCAAGTTGTTCAGTCGACTGCCAGCAGCCACTGCACCCAGGTCTACCTCTGCACACCATGGAGTCATACACACACACAGGCCTTTTATTCTCATCACTAACACCAAACAAGCAGATTATGATGTCATTAAAAAATGGGGAATGCAGTAAGTTGCAATTTTCAACAGTCAGCTGCAGATTTCCAACAAAGGAGACTGCGGGTGCTCATAATTTCAACTGCGCCCCTAAATTCGCCCAAAATTGAAGATTTGTAGCCCAAACTCTTTATTTATTTTTTGGAGAATTTTTTCCTGACAAAATGAAAATTTACAAACAGGCTAAAATCTAGGGGAGAGCAGACAACTGCCCCCTCACCTCTACTGCCATGATGCCGCTGGGTTATGCAACTGACACGGTCTGTCTGTCTGTCTGTCTGCTTGTTGGCTAGACTGCTTGTGCTCAAAAATTCCAAACAAATTTTGATGAAAATTTGTGCAGAAAATTTGTGCAAAGATTGGACACTGTCCACGTAAGAAACAAGAAATGTCCAGCTAATGCAAAGGGAAACGTGCGACAGCAGTGCATGTTTGAAAGCCCAGTAAAACAAAATCTTCAAGTTCACCATAGCAGCCATGTTTTTTTACAGTTGCCAGAGGGCGCCAGACGACCGGCGGCTAATTATCTATAGTGTTTTACTTGAACTCACTAGAGGGCATGACCTGTCTCACCCAGCCAACTCCGTAATGGCTAAAAATCGCAAATTTTCCCTACCTCTCTGTCATTTAGCACCCTTGCTCAAGGTGACCCCTTTCGAATTTACAGAGAAGCTTTACTGATCCTGAAACTAGAGTCTTCCACACGGCCAATGACGAAGATTTGGTGATCCTAGCTTGCAGCATTTTTGACTGATCCACCCGTGTGATGGACAGATGGACAGACAGCCAGACGAATGGACAAACAGAATAGCGATGGCTAAGATGCGCTACAGCAGTAGCTGCTGTTGCACGTAAAAATTATATTTTGGTAGCAGTTCAGATCCTTTGGTAGATTCTGAACTATTACTGTCTGGAATTCTTTACCATTAGAACTAAGAGATATAATGTAAACTGGCACTATGCAGTCTCCCTTGGCAAATTATTGAAGACATGATGCCAGAAAAAAAATCAACAAGCAAACGATGCTACGCAATACTGGATAATATTTAGAACAAAAAGCAGCTCATATACAAGAACAAAATGAAAGACAGAAAAAAAGACACTTTGAGAAAAGTCTTAAACCTGCCATAAAGCAGAACACTTAGAAGAAAAAAATATAAATGACGTAACTGAGTCAACATCTTTGTACATCATAATAATTATTGTGACAAAATGAAGGCAATGAAGTGCTGGCCACTGACCTGGAATTGATACGTCAACAGAGTCACCAGCAGAAGATTCCAACCCAGTTATACCGTCAGTCTCAATATCCTGTTACAGAAACCAAAAATGTTATAAGTAAGTAAGTAAGTACGTGCATATTTAAAGTGCACAATGTCAGCCAGTGGCCGAATCTGAGGCACTTGGCTGAGCCGCTAGGGGGAGCAGTAGGCCTGCTGGAAGCAGTGAGTCTTAAGG
>Ga0209671_1001209_pt1 | contig 20852 bp, 11 predicted proteins | sample WorMetHERISLAND2_2_FD_187401 | JGI IMG/M metagenome (GOLD analysis project Ga0209671, IMG submission 187401) | Marine gutless worms symbiont microbial communities from Max Planck institute for Marine Microbiology, Germany - Olavius geniculatus... | ecosystem: Host-associated > Annelida >... | reverse complement strand
ATGTTGACCTACCCTAAGTCGACGAAGCGCGTTCGGCGTATGCCAATGCATTTGAGTTCGGGCCACGTGACTTTGATGCCGGGGAAATTCTCCCCCCCCCCTCTTTACCTTCCCCTTTCTAATTTCCTCCAATCGGACTTAGGGCGCCGGGCGGACTCACGTTGGGCTTTGCCCCAAATTTCTAGTTTAGTTTGGTGTCATGTGTGAGATTTTTAGCAATAATACGTAGCAGCGAACACATGCTTATCTACAAGAGTATTTTAAAAAGTAGTTTCACACATCATATATAATGATCTCGTCTTTTGACGATGTTAATAACAGCAGCGCAGCGTAGACAGGCTCATGCCCCTCAATTTTCCAAACAAAACAGGCACACATTTAAACCGAACTAAATTTGGTCAGTTGATTCCAATGAAACTTGTTGCCACCAGATCTCATATTTTAAAGATACAATACATCAAATTCGATTACAGAGCTACCCGGACTCCCTAGCTGGATTTTATAGATTTTACTTCCAAGGGGATGCAGGGAAAAGGGGAGAAAAGGGGAAAGCAGGCAGGGATGAAGGGAAGGGAAAGGGGAAAACGGAGGAGAAGGGAAGGAGAAATGGTCGAGCCCCCAGTTCACATTTCTGGCTACGTCACTGGTAAATAAATTGTGTTTTCCGTCGGAAGATTAGGCCTAAGCGAGGTGTTTGCGATTTTGCGATGTGACGTGCAGAACTCGGTTCGACACAATTTATCGCTCAACAAGAACTTCGTCAAGCTTGCTCGCCGCAGAGATGAACCGGGAAAGGTCAGATTAACAATTTTATGTGAAAAAAATTAGCGTAGTTTTTGTTTGAAATTTTTTAACGGTTATACTGCTGTTATTTGGTTTAGCAAATTTGGTCTGTTCACTTAATTGTTGCTTAACTATACCGCGTCACTGTGAAATCCGGTCAGCTTTAAATTAGCCTCCAATAAGATACATGTATTTGCAAGGCAACCTTCAGCATTCTAAGCCTGAAAGTAATTCACGGAACATTTAAGATGTGATAGGTTTTTACATTTAGAGTTTTTTTTCAAAATTTACATTTAATTTGACTAGCGGACCAATTTTGAAAGTCGGTAATTATTTGATGACGTTATGAAACAGGGCATATTTTAAGAGTGGAATCTAACCAAATCATGAAGCACAAAATTGAGAAATGTGGATTCCCACTGTTTCATCAATTGCAACTTTTGTTAACACCAATATAAATAACAAACTTTCTAATCAATCAAGCAGTTGTTTAGATAAATACACATTTGTTGTGAAAATAATGCTGAACAATTGCTGCAAATTTCGCTTTTAGCATCTAGGGGCCTTTCTGACCTCTTACAGTGTGAGACACTGTAAGAGGTCAGAACTTTGGACCGCGCTTAGGAAATCTTCTGGTTTTTTGCTTTTTGTGGAGTTCAAAATTTTTTTAACATGTGTTTTGTTATAAAGATGTGAAAGTTAGAGTTCGATGGGCAGCCTGAAGCGTCGTGGTTTAAAAAAGGAGGCGGGCAAAAAGTTGCGATTTTTAGACACTGCAAATTTTCGACAGAGGAGATTATGGGTGCTTAAAATTTCGATTTTGTCCCAAAATTTCCCAAAAATGCATTTTGCATTTTTTTGGGCGACAACTTTTCGACAAGAAGAAGATTTTCTGACAGTATTCCAACTGCCAGACGTTTAGGGGCCATTGGCCCCTTACCCTTACTGCGATGCCACTGCCGTGAGTCGGCAAACTGTATGATGATGACGCCGTGCTTGTCGTGCTGCAGGGCTCCTACTGGGCGCTGTCAAGTTGCTATTCACATCTTCGTCAGAAACCTTCGTCTTCATTACAGCATCAGGTCAGTGCTTAAATGGTTAAATAGTACATTCTCTTCATAGGAAACCCACATCAGAGCTACGGGGCGTCGCCTGTTCTATGGGATCACACCTGCATGCCGTCCGATGCATGCAGGTAAACGTGCCCCGCCTTAAACCCAGCCAGACATGCCGGTAGACTTACTCGATTTGCTTACCCCGGAGAAACGGAAGGCTGAGTTGATCTTGATATTTGTTATGCAAGTTTAACGAGATGGTTCACCCGTCCGCAGACAGTCACCCATCCAAGTAGGCTACGGTAGTTACCACTTGATAGCGACCCGACCGGAAGTCGAACCTACGATCTTTCTATGGTAATTCCAACGTCTTAACCGTTACACTGCCAAGCACTGCTCGGACATTGATGATCATGACAAACTATAGTGTTACATATCATAAGGTTAATTTAGTGATATTTTTGACCTTCGGTGACCTTGACTTTTGACCGTGTTACTCCACTTACGTAAAACGTTTGCATTAGTTTTTTTAGATTTTGCGATTTTTGTGATCCTGTGCGGTACGAGACAGGCAGACACGACGTGCTAACAGACAGACCGGACTAGCAAACCGTGTTTACAAGCCGGTGGCGACGTGGCGCGCGACGTTGCCTATACGGCACACGTGGCACAAACTGTGCTATGGGCAGACAGACGGACAGATAGACAGCAGACGCAGAGACGCAGACAGACACAGACACGCTGTCCGAGAATAAGGGATTGCGAACTAGTAGTGCGGCCTATAATGCTGGCCCGCTGTATCTGTACTGTAGGTATCTTATCAACCGGCGAATGTCCACAGCTACAGTAATAACAACAGCGACAGCAGTAGGTCTAACGTGAGGACGCGACGAGATGCGAACAACTTCGTGTTTCAATCGCTCAGGCAGGAGGAGGCGGAACAAGCAGTCAGCTACATCACCAGACAACAACGACAGAACATTATTGACCAATCTCCACCGGTCAGATTATTTTATGCACGTAGTTTATTCCACTTTATCGATTTGTCGTATAGACGATTTACTGAACACGCTTTATTACGACGTTTGAATGAAAAGGAATTCTTTTTCTATATTTTGTAACTCGGTCGCATAAAATTACACATCATTCTACTTTACTTGATTTACTGTTATATATCTGAAATTAAAACTGACCAGTTCGTGTTGAATTATGGCTATTTTTGGGTCCACTTTTATACAGCAAGCAGTAAAACGTCATGTCATCTCAGTGTGTTATTGAGTTTGTTGTGGACTTGTTGTGCAACATAATTGTGCAACAAATCGCAGCAACAAATAGAAGCAGATGGAACTCGGGCTTTGTGATGCGCTGGTCGATTATCCCATTCTTAGTTTTCCATTTCCATTTAAAGCAACGCAGGCAGCGCAAGAGTCTTGCGTACTGCGTACTTTTTGCGCACTTGACACAAGAGATGCGAACGACGTAAAAACGAAAACGCAGGGAAAAGTAATGTCTATTTTCTGAAAATAAGATAAAATTAGATTAAGTTACATTAGACTAGATTAGATTTAATGGCGTTATGGTTAAAGCGATCTAACGATCTAGCGTAGTTGAAAAGCACATGCAGTCAGCATAATGTGACAAAATCAAGAAAATATAGGTCTAAAAATAGCCCACTGCTTAATAATATTAGCACTATCAAGCTGCGTGATTGTAATTAGCTAGAATCAGGTTAAGCATCTGACGACATTTTATGCATTAAAAACTATGTGTAATTATATGTCTTTTTACGTAGTTTAGTTTACGAAATAAGTGCGTTAAAGACTTCGAGTGATTTCGTATGAATTTACTGCATGATATTTGCTCGTTTTGTCATTGACTCAGACAATGTGCAAGAACGAAGAGGAGTTGTCAGAGCTAGAAATTGCGCAGTCTCTACTGGAAAGCGGACTCTGTAAGTCGTAATTTGTTTTATCTTATCACAGTCGCAAAAGTTCTACTTCGTTTTCCTACTGTTGTTCCGCACTTTCATGACATGCTAAAGTGCGCGCTTGTCTCGCTAAAATTAAGTGCTTTTTGCACCGTAAAATTGCACGTGCAAGTTGATGCCGATGATCGGTTGACTGTAATGCTATTTAAAAACATTTATTAGCTTGTGCTCGTTGTCAGCACCTTTCGCCTAATAGACACACTACAGTAGTAACCATATGTACAGTTCTATTCAACGACATTTATCAGATTTTTATGTCATTTTGTATGCTATGTATGGTTGCGTTTTGTTAATCTGTTTTGTTAAAGAGAGATGATGATGATCGGTTGACTGTGTTTTGTACTAAGGTGGAAGTAAGAACACTTATGAGCTGAGTGCTCAGTTGGAATGGTTTAAATCCAGCTGTTCCGGTATGAAGCTCGACTCCAGCTGGTCTTCCAACATCGATCTAGACTGTGAGTATATAAGTCCTGCCGTCTTGAAATATTTTGATTAAACTATCGAACTATCGACACACGTCAATATTTTATAAACTAGGGCCATGGCAAGCCGGTAGGCGACGTGGCTTGCGACACTGCAAGCTTTGCTTTGCAGACAGATACAGTTGCAGATGCGGTGTCTGACGGTAGGCCTAAAGGTCGCTTATGGCTGCGCTGCGGTACTTGGGTTCACTCGTTTTCCGTTGCCGATCGCCTGGGCTGATCGGCAACAGGAAACTAGTGGACACAAGTACCGTTAGGCTCTTCGCTCTACTGGCGCCAATCGCCTGCTAGTGCCATTTCTCGGACTTTCAACTGTCGGGTTTTTACTGTTGCTGGACCCCGTGATCGACGGCGTTTTCTGCCTGGACACACGTGTAATATGCAAACGCGAGAAGTTATCAGTCGTGACGTTTGAGTGAAGTGAGATGATGAGCACTTATAGCACTTCAGACACTAGGCCTATGATAATGAGAGATAGGGGAACTAAGTAAGTCATGAAGTAGAACACGTGTATGCGTTGGTGCTTGCGCAGTACTGATGGAGACAATGAAAGAGAGCGGCAAGCTGCCGACACTAACCAACGACCAGCTTGTCGAACTGACCGCTTCGCTCAACTTCCTCTCATCCTCCTCCTCGCCACAAGCACTTCCGGTCAAGATGGCGGCCGTCAGCCGGTCCTCAACCCCACTACAGTACTGTGACGACCAGCAACAGTTTAGTGAACTTAAACCGCTGAGTCTGCCGTCGGCCAACCAACTATCATGTACCGGTTTCGCTGCTACCCTGTTTCTTCATTTAAATTACACTCCGTTTACATGACGATGCTGACTCGACGAGCTGGCTTGATGAGCCGGCCATTTCGTCGTTTAAATAGCTTAATATTGCAAACATTTGGCAAATATTGCAAACGAACGTTCGTCGTGCGCTCATCAAGCCAGCTTGTCGAGCTAGCTTGTCGAGCCAGCTTCGTTGGGTAAACGAAGTAATGGTGAACCATGGGGCGTCCACTCCAATGACAGACGGAAGCAGAAGCTCCCTAAAAATTGGAAAGGGGGAATTAAAACTGAGAGGTTCGTTTGACGGTCATTACTGCATTGCACATGAATGCCTAAAATGTTGCTCATGAAATGTGCTGGATTTGAGGAAAGAAAATAAAATGGGGAGGGAATGGGAAAAGGGAGAAGAGCGACGGGTTGGTGCGACCTGGGATGAAGGTTGCTTCCTGGCGCTGAAAGGATGGACGCTCCTGAATGAACGATCAGCTTTTCTGTTAACCAACCGAGTTTTTTGTTATTGCTCTGATTTGATTGGAATTCAACAACGAGAGCAGAGTAATTCCACAACCAGTTGACATGTTCATCGAAATGCGGATTTGTTTTACGGTAGGCTTGATTTTTCAATAATTTGTGAGCTTGTTGACAATTTGTGAATTTGCTGTACACTTCCGATTGGCTGTGGTGTAGTCGAGGGGGGAAAGCGTTCCGCCGAATGTTAAAGGGGAAGCGTTCTTCTAATTTTGTTCAAAGATAGGCCTGTAAAAACTGAAAAATTTAGAGAAAAGCAAATAATACAGAACTTGTTATTACCAGAGGTGGTTGCGGAGTGCAAAAATGTTTTAAAATATTTTTGCGGCCGGTGCTCTTCCTTGGACCTCGATGGGAGGGCTTATACAGCGCTTTTCAAGTTTCCACACCCCGTAGCTAGATTAAAAAAGGCTTACCTCTAAGGGGAGGTGAGAGAAAAGGAAGGGAGGTGTTCGTCAAACAAAAATTTCCTACTACATCGACTGGATTTGTTGTACAGCAAACCGAAATAAATGGACGTAGAGTGCTGCAAATCATAGATGTAAAAATGTTTTAAATGTTTTTTTAATAAAAGTTTAAAAAAACATGTTTTATGTTTTTACAGTTTTAAAAATGTTTTTTGGTGTTTTTAATTGCGTGTTTTTGTTGTTGTTAAAACATAATCGTACAAAAGGATGCATTTTTTACAGGCAGATTGAGTTTATCGTCCATTTTCTGGACAGAACGAGTCTTTATAGCAGTATTATTGACTTTATTTGATTAGTATTGACGGTTCTTCTTACTTGAATGAATACCGTAGGCCTAGTTTAATGCTTATAAGGATGTTTCTTTAATGTTTTTATAACAGTGGATAAAAACGTGTTTTTCATGCTTTTTATTTGCAAATCAATGTTTTTAACATCTATGCTGCAAATGTAGCATTATTAAGTGATGAATATTATTCAGTGATGAATGTTGGTGCATCTATGTAGACGACGGCGGCCGGTACTCAGGTCTAGCACTAGCGCGCTGCACCAGTTCACCAATACCGCCTGATGAGCACGAACTCGATTACACCGAGGAGGTCGTCGTCTCCAGTACTTGCCCGGTATGCACTTTTTTCTCTTTGACAGTCTCTTGCCAACGTTTCACAGTTTTATCACGTTCGCAGTGGTGTTGTGGGCCTTGCGGCCGGCGGGTTGGGCAATTTTTCCACCCTTTCATCTAAATTATTAGAGCTGTCGGATAATGTTCTTGTGGGGAAGTTGTCGTCTAGGAATGCTAACTGTGGGGCTAAAAACCACCACTTTAAGAAAATTTAGAGGCAGAATCGAAACTGTGAGCACCCATATTCTCCTCCTCTGACGGAAATTTGCAACCGTCCGTTGGAATTCTGTCGAAAATTTGCAGTGTTTGTCGGTAAATTGCAACTTCTCGCACCACCTATTTTTCTTAACCCAGGACGTCGCTGCACGCTGAGGCGCCACAAGGCGGTGCTTAAAGGTCAAAGGTTGTACATGACTGTTTATGGGAAACCCACCGCAAAGAATTACCGAGCGTCACCTGCCGTTTGGGAACAGACAGGTGAACGCGCCACGTCTTTAAGATATTCGCAGTTGCGCAAGCGACATAGGCAAGCAGTCACAAGCTGTCTCCAAGACCAAAAGTGTTTTTAAAGCCGTAGTTACGGGTACAGTAAAACAAAGTAAAATAAATAGATGTAAGTCATCTATACAGCGGCTGTTAGAGTATGTGGCTTACGACTTTCGAATCATGAGCAAGTTGCCAATCTGCTGTGTGCTCAAGTCAACTCAGCCTTTAACCTCAGCGGGATGGGAAATAAGTAGCAGATTACGGGCTACAGGGTGAAGGCCTATAGTGTGGCTGATTGGGGCGGTGGTATGTCTGCTGGCTGCACTGCGGGTTCATTTGTTCGCTGGCGCAGGCAATAAATGACTGTAAATCTATAATATATAGCGCTGCGGTATCACTGATGCCAATCAGATGCCATTTTCAAGATTGCATAGCGCTTCTGCTCACGGGCCTGACTCATGCGAAAAGCGCTATACCAAGTACAGGACCTTTACCTTTACCTTTGCATTCACAATGTAAATGGGACAAATTTACAAAATACTGAAGAGTAGGTTAATACAAGGGCCACAAGTACTCGTAATATCTTGCCGATGCCGGGGATGGATGGGAGCGAAAGTTTTTAGACCATGACACTGGGGACCACTGTGTTATATACGACGTTTTCATGCAATTGGCCAAGCATTCTGTGAGCTGTGTTTGGTAGCGTGGTGTGTGGTGTTTGGCCGTAGCTTCGTGGGGGTAAGGAGATTGCCCTCCTTCTAATTTTAGATAGCCTGTCAGAAAAAATTCTTCTTCAAGAATACAATATTTGGGGCTGAAAATCACCCATTTCGACGAATTTAAAGGCAAGCCTGAACGTTTGAGTACACTGGCGGAAAATTGCAATTTCCTGCTTTTCCTTAACTTTCTTAACCCACGACGACGCTAATGTCGGGCTATTTTTGTGCGTGTTTTCAGCTGCCGCCGATATCTCTGAGTCGTAAGTACCCGCAACAGATGGTGCCAGTTGGCGGTCATGGTGGTATGACAGCTGAACGATACGATGACGACGACGACGACGACGACGATGATGATGACATTGATGACGATTTCAACTGGGAAAGTCTGATTGCTAAAGACAACGGCGAGCTCACATGCGCCGTCTAGCGAGTTGACGTCGTACTACGCCTGCAGGTGCCCGGAATTTCCCTGCCAACGGTGTTCACTGGATGACTTCAATTATGACGTAGGGTCGATTGTTTCATGCACGGGTTAAGGTTAACCAAGGCGTTAACTCGAGGAATTACCTGGGTTATCTCGTGGTGCGTTGTTTCGAGCCAAAAGACATGGAACAATGCGCACGCCGGAGTTAACCCGAGAGCTAAAATTATGCGACTTGGTAAGCGAACCCAAGACTTAACTTAGACATGGAACAATCGACCCTTAGCCTTTTGCTGAGCCCAGCGCTGAGCCGAAACAAGTTGTAATCCGGTCTAAGTCTGGACTTTTGCGTCCAGCTTAAGGTTTCGTTCAGCGAACGTCTGAAGCGGAGTTATTATTATAATTAGCATCAAACGCTACGTACGCAACGTACTTTCTGTAGATTCCTAGCTGAATCTTATAGAGGAGAGGAGAAAAAAAGTGGGAGATAAAGGGGAGAAAAGAGAGAGGAAAAGAGGGAAGTAGGAGAGGGGTTGGGTGCTACTTGGCGGCGCGGATGCTTTCTGGCGCTGAGGGAGAGAGATCCCCTGATTTTAGCGTTTAACTCTACCGTGATAGGCCTATTATACGTCCCCCTCATAATCAATCCCTTTTCGATTTTTCAATCGCCTGTCTTCCCATTTTCAAATGGCAAGACACGAACTCCCGCACCGAACGCAAGAAAGTACGGCAGATGTTTGCTTTATTCGGCAATGGTAATCTAACCTTCCCTGAAAATGTCGGCCAAATCCGCTCGTAACTTTTGTGTAATCTTGCTAGCAAACCAACAGATAAAAAGAATAGACCTAAATTTTGGGTGTTGCGTAAACTCATTAGGCAGCCTAATGGTAAAACGCGGAATAATGAATTACCGACCTGCTTGTATATTGGGCATAGTGTGCGTCGTGTTTTAATTAAGCGAGGTTTATTATCGAGGGCAGTAAACTGTTGCAGTGTTGCTTGTTGTGTTCAAGATATTAGCAACAATATTAGTCGTCTGCTGCTGACGTTTTAAACGAATCAGTCCGCAGGTATTGTTTTTTTTCTTCATTTTTGTGTGTTTTGGTTGTTTCTTATTATATTCTCTAGAATGCTCATAAACAAAGCAATAAACTCAAATTAAGACCAAAGTACGGTGTTTTATATTACAGTGTTATTGTAGAATCCAACTCATTTACTGACTTTTTCGAAGCGAATCCTGGCGTGTAAACCGTTGTCATTATTTGGTGAATTTTAGCATTTCTGATTGTTTGCTTATCTCGTTAAAGGGTATCGTTTTGTCTATCCTGATATGAGCAATTCTGTTTTACATTTTGCGATTAGGTAAAGTATAAGAAGAGCATTTCGTATGCCTTTGCCTTATACCGACCAAGCATCATGTCAAATTGGTGTCTATACGTACGTCTTCTATAATGTCGCGTGAAGAACTTTTTGTGAATAGGATATTGTATTATCAGACAAATGATTGTAATTTATGATTGTAGATATGTAGTGTATTCGTTGTCTTAGTGTAGAATATACACTGTGTCTCAAAAAAGCAAACCAGTTTTATTCTTCATATAGCTCCGTGAAGCATTGGCCATTAAGAACCCAGGTTGTATTTAGTGTGTTGTGTCCGTGTACTGCGTGAAGTCGACTAGCTGCCATGACTGCCTTATTTCTGTACAGCTATCTCGTATCGTGACAGTCTTATTGTGTGTTAAAATTTTAATGACCTTGATTCATTCTTGGTGACCTGTATGTTGCTTGCAAAAATATTTTTGTCTGCGTTTTGTGATGTGGGCCTAATTAATTACATCGTTAAGTAATTTAACATGATAATGCGAATGTAAAAATAAAGCATGTGTTTGGTTTCATGATTTGTATGACTACTAAGCCTAGTGCTGTAAAAGAAATTATATCAAAATTTGTCATTTGGCTGGATTTAGGCAAAGACAAAGTACGCCCTTTTGAAATGTAAGCTTTCTTATTTGTTTACTGCTATACTTATTCGTGCCTTTATGAGTGTTCGTGCAAAGAATTCTTTTTTCAGGCAATCGATCTAACACCAGTTTAATATTTATTTGTTTTTGACCCGTTTCCGTCCGGCAAATAATCGTGACGTTTCTGATTTTGTGCTTGTTTTGCGTCGTCGCGTGTGGGTATACGTCTGTGTCGCCGTAATGTGCATAATGTTTAATTTATGCAATGGTGATGATGATAATGAATGATGATGAAAACATGATTATAACGTCACAGTATTTCTCACTGGCTGTAAACTGCTAATAAAATGCTCATGTGTTTAGTATAGTTAAACCACAGTTTGGAGTGGCCTTACGCAGTACGAACTTATCCTACTTATTCTTATACTCTTTCTTCTATATACAGCAGATCTGGTACAGCTGGTGGAATCCTTTGAACTGTATCCACACTTATACGCTGACGACACCCAGATCTTCTGTCGACCCGGGGACACCGACAGTCTACGGCAACGTGTTGCTGACTGCTTTGCTGCCGTCGCTGATTGGATGCGTTCCAATCGACTTCAGCTCAATGCATCCAAGACGGAAGTACTGTGGTGCGCTTCAGCCCGTCGACAAAGTCAGCTGCCTTCCGATCCGTTGGCTGTTGGCTCCGATCTCGTGTCGCCTGTCAGTTGCGTGCGCGATCTCGGTATTTTCATTGACGCTGACCTGACGATGCGTACCCAAGTCAGTCAGACATGTTCGAAGTGTTTTGCTGCCCTTCGACAACTACGAAGCATACGACGATCTGTGTCAAACGACGTGATGCAATCGCTCATCGTGGCGTTGGTGTTTTCCAGGCTTGACTATTACTCCGCAACTCTTGCCGGCCATTCGAAGCAACTCATGGACAGGCTTCAGTCTGTGCAGAACGCCGCTGCACGGCTGATCTTCAATGCTTGTCGTCAGGACCACATTCAGCCGTTACTGCGCAGATTGCACTGGCTTCGGATGCCAGAACGCGTTTCGTTCCGGCTGGCAGTGCTAGTGTATCGCTGCCTTCACGGCTCTGCACCTGGCTACCTGGCCGCAGATCTTCAGCGCGTGTCACACATCAACGCACGTCGACGACTGCGCTCTTCGACTACATCAGTGCTGGTCGCTCCACGCACGGTGCGTTCTACCGTTGACGACCGCACCTTTCCAGCGACTGCTGCATAGGTCTGGAACAGTTTGCCGGAGTCGGTCCGGTCATCGCCGTCGCTGCAAGTTTTCCGCAGCAGACTGAAAACCGAACTTTTTGCCCGGTCTTACAGACATGACTAAGAACGTCTCACTACGCTGACTACTATTACGTGACTTCACTGTTTAAGCTTATTGTTACGTGTCCTTGTAGTACGCCACGCTAAAGTTGATTCGTCCTTCATCATCATCATCATCATCATCATCATCCTATACTCCAGTCAGTGATTTGACGTACTTATTTCACGTTCAGGTCGCTGAGCCTACAGAGTCGTTAGCTTTATCACGCATGACTGCAGCCGTAAGTTGTCGGTGATGAACACAGTATACGAGTGCGATCTCATCGTGGAACAGGCATATATCGCTAAATGAAGGCAAAAGTTGATGTGTATTTAATTTGTAATTTTATTTTGGCTACGGGATTCGACTTCCAAATCTCCACTTTCCTGGGGACCCCATCTAACTTAATGTGTCGTTAAACCCGCAATGAATGGCAACTAAATGCGTCCAACCTACGGTTTAAGCAGGGTAAGTAAGTAAGTAAGTAAGTAAAATGTAAATTTATGTAAATTCGTATAGCGCATACTCAAAAAATTGCCAATGCGCTTAATGCATTTTATCGTTGATATTTCGCGAAAAAGTGTCTTCAGCTGACTTTTGAAAATGTCAAGACTGGGTTTTGAGTCACGAAGACTGTCAGGCAGCGTATTCCAAGTCGACGAGCCCCCACAGAAAAGCGCCGACAACCGAGACTGTTCAGTCGATAGCTTAGCGCGGCACGACCAACTTCCTCTGACTGCATGGTAGACCGCAGATGTTGACGACCAGTGATGTCTGCTGTGAGTGTACAACTGTCCATCAAGTAGGCCTACGGCGGAGCAGTTCCATGGAGACATCGATACATGAGCACCGCGAGCTTAAATCGTACTCGATCAGTGACATCAAGCAAGTGAAGCTCATCATGCAGTGGTCGCGACTCGCGACAAGCCGCTGTCGTACTTTTGAGTGTTAGTGACGACGCCGGCAGGAGAATTTTGGTCGCTATCCTATAAGCGTATACTGTGACCAACACAGCACCACACGGCAGTGGAGCCCTCGGACTGTACAACCTTCGGATTTCGATATATTACCCTGTTAAACATTCATGACATTGAATGGCCTACATTGTGAAGATGATTGTGCTGATGTGTTGTTAAGAAAACTACTCAGCGTACTCACTGACGAGACACTAGCTTGGATTGATGGAAGCTGAGTGCAGTGGCCGATGCGTTGCACATTTTCCAGTGGCTTCCTGGTAGGGGGTTGAGCACTTGCTTCCTCTCTAAATTCTGGCTGTCGAACAATTCTCGGAAATTTTTTTTTCTTGACGGAAAATGTTCGTCCAAAAATACAAAATTTTGAGCGAAAACCCTCATTTTTGGGAAATTTTTGAAGCAAAATTGAAATTTCGTGCACTCATAATCTCCTCCGTCGTATTTCTGTCGGATATTTGCAGTGTCTGTGGGGAAAATAGCATTTTCCTCTCCCAAATACTTTTTTGACCAACGACGCCACTGCGTCACTTTCAATTTTTGCTATGGTTTGGCCGAGTGACTGCATTTGGGCCTATACCAGCTAGACACGGACGACCTATAGGAGGTCTTAGCCTACTTTGTAGTGCACGGGGCGACAAACTGCTAGTGTTTGCGATCGTGACTGCGTGCACGAAACTATGTACTTGATATATACGCTGTAGGCCTGAACATACGGTTACGATCGTCGACACTGTGCAAAATTATTATAGGCCTACGCAGCGGCGGCGTTGGCAAAAAAGTAGGCTGGCAGAAAGTTACAATTTTTCGACAGAGAGGACTATGAGTGTTCAAAACCTCAATTGCAGTTTCAGCAAAATGGGGTATTTGGGCCCCAAATTTTGCATTTTTGGATGAAAATTTTCCGAAAACAAAATGATTTTTCGACAATTTTCCCGACAGCCCAAAATTTTGGAGTCCCCTACCCCTTCCCCGTTTCCCTTGGCACGTCGCCACTGGGCATGCGCCATAGACCTAAGCAAACTACGTAACACTCAGTGCAAAACAAGCTAATAATTTTTATGTCGGCACCGAGTGCCGCTATGATATGCGACCGTCCATCCAGTTACTAGGCGTCTCAAGCGTTGACAGTGAATTAGGTCAGTCACCGCCCGAAGCCGCGTTTACGCGAGATAGGCATTATATTGCCATGTTGTTAAAGTCCGGTGACCTTGACAAATCGGTTGAGGGTTGTGTATAGCTTTTTGTGAGAAATCCATCGCAGAGCTACGGAGCGTCATCTGTCATATAGGATCACTGGCACCTGCATGACAGAGGTGACCACAGCCAAACAGGCGGGTACTCGACTTATCTACACTAGAGCGATAGAAGGCTGAGTTGACCTTTGTGTTAGTTATATACCGAGATGGTTTACCTGTGCACAATCACCCATCCAAGTAGTAACCACTTGATAGCGACCCGACCATGAATTGAACCCATCAAGTCTTGATCGTAAGTCCAACATTCTAATCGTCAAGTCACCAAGTCACCGACCTCGACCTTTTTAGGCCTACATAAAAATTGCCGTAGGCCTATCTGTTAACTGGAAAACGTTTAAGCTAACTGTGCTTTATGTACAGCATATATACGCATTTTTCGTTATCGAACTAAGAGCCTCTACGAAAAGTAGGATAGCATTTTTCGGTCTCACTACTTTTTGACCCACGACGCCATGACGTCTTTTTTGTACCATAGATGTAAAAAACGTTTCAAAAAATAGAAACGTTACAAAACAGACAAACGAACGGACGGACGGGCGAGACCCGTAATGTGCGGCCTATTAGGGCAGCCGCACAATGAAATAACTAATAACAAACACTGGCATAGCCAGCCCACAAGAATAGGTACTGGGAACAGATTCCACCCTTTAATTAGACCAAGAATGAAGTATAGTGTCCGACTTTACGCTAATTTTCCTCAAAAAGTTAAACAATAAACAGTGCCAAAACGTACCCAAACTCAAACACACCATTTTTCGCATCAAAAAGTTTTTTCTGTAGAGGAGGTACATGCAACCTTTTGCTTGGACCCGTTTCAAGGGCTTTTCCACACCCCAACTCTTGAGTGCAGTGCCCCCTCTACGCCAGTGATAGGAACGGCTCATACGTCCTGTGTGATAACAATAAGCCTCTAGGCCTATTGAACGCATGTGGGTGGTGCACAGGCCATTGTAGCCCGTGTTGACGACTAGGCCTAAGTTTATCTATCATATTAATTCTATGCAGCATACAGTACAGCAGTAGGCCTATCGGCTGCTGTCTGATTCATTTCAGTGTGCTGTCTAGCGTATTACTGCAATTATTGGAAATTATACGCGGTGAGCTTGTTTTCGTTAATTAAATTCGTTTGATTAAATTTCACGTTTAAGTTTCTCCGTAACTTTGTTAGATTCTTGCTTATAACTAATTGTGTAGGCCTATGGGTTTCAACGCCGTCTATTATAACTGAAGACCGTGTTGAAACGTACTTAGGCTATTTCATGGCCGTGATCGACAGCGTGTTCTGCCTGGACGAACGTGTGATATACAAACGCGAGACGCTATCAGTCGTCACACTTCAGTGGAGTGAGATTATGAGCATTTATAACACTCCAGACAATATAGTGAGAGATATTAACTCGGTCATGAAATACGCGATGTTCCGTTCCTAACTCGGCTGATTAAAATCAATGTTACATGAAGCAATATTTTTAGTAAAACGTATTAATTTATTAGTAGGCCTACATTATTTATTTATTTAAACTACTTGACAAAATTTCGTGCCTCTGGGTCGAGGGGGTTCCTCTCGAACTAGCTGCGTCAAAGAAAGGTACCCCACAAAACTCGTTATTTTACCGCTATTGGCTCGTTTAGCGGGGAAAATAAGTTGCAAATAGGCAAAAACATGCTGCTGACAATCACTGGTGACGAATTTTTTTACGGGTATCAACATCAATGATATTAAACGACCATAGACCCGCAAAATATGAGGTTTTAGTGTTTTCGCGATTTTCGGCTTTCAAGAGTGAATTGCGCCAAATGGCTGAGATTGGTGTTGTGAGTTACCCGAGCAAAATTACCGGCAAGTTACCGCTAAGTTACCCGTAACTTACGTAAAGTACCCGTAACTTACGGGTAACTTATCGGTAATTTACAGGTAATTTTAAATTACCGGTAAGATACTGGTAAGTTACCCGTAAGTTACCGGCATGTTATCGGTAAAATAAAAATATACTTTTCGCTAACGATAAGTTACCAGTGACTTACCGGTAAATATAGGAAACCTACGCACGTGCGTTTCAAACAGCGGTACCCTCTAAAATGTCGTTATTTTACTGCTGTTTGCTTGTCTACCGTGAAAACGGTTGCAGATAGACATAGACTTACTGCTTGCCGTAACAAGAACTGCTGACGAGCTTTAAAAAAGTATCAACATCGATAACCTTAAACGACCTTGAGCTCCCAAAATGTAAGGTTTTAATGATTTTTTGCGATCTCCGGATGCGGCGCATGCACTTCAAGAGTTTTTCCAAATTGCGACGAAATGGATGGAGACAGACCAAGACAACCTGCTAATAGGAACTGCTAATGCTGTCGCGCGTCTCGTAAGCTTTTCTCTAATTATTTGTTGTGAACACTACCTTTACTATAGCCTATTGCCCCAACGCCATTCAGCGGGTGAGTCAGGCCCACCTGTTGGCTGAGATTATAGCTACAGGTGAAACAGTGTTCGGCTGTCGGCTGCAATCTGCGCGTTGCAATTTATGCAGTGTTCACGATGCGCGTGCATGCGTTGGCGTATAACGTAACTACTACTGCGTATAGAAGCCAAAGATTATAGAGCGAGCGAAGCTCTATAATCTTTGTAGAAGCTACGAAAACAGTTGTTCGATGTACGTGTACTATACTATAGTTTCGCCGGTTCGAGTTGTGCACACCGGCTTAAAAGTAAGAAAACTTTAAAACTATGTGCAATGACGACTTAGTCTTCTATATAAAATTTGCGGGGCTGTGGGGCAGAATGTTTGTTTTATAGCGCTTATTTGCATCATATATCTTTTCGCAGGCCTCGTCCCCTAATAGTAAACCTGCTGTCAACCTGTCGTACGGTGTTTTCCATTCTAGGCTGAAGACTCATCTCTTCCCCAAGTCTTTTTTCTCTTATTTCCTCTCTCGCAGTCGAAACTCACGGATCAGTGCCCATGCAGCTTGTGTCTTAGAAGTCTCTGTCGATGTCATTTTTGATAAAGCCAAATCGGCTAGTGTTTACTCGGACTATAAATGCTTATTATATACTTACTTACTAACTCAAAGTTAAACGTGACGCGCCACGTTTACATCCCGCCCTGGTATGACGTAGATGTAGGCCCTAGATATACCGTCTACTTACCGTCAGAATACAAACTAAACTATTAGTCCAGCTTATTTCAGTTCAGTTCGTTCGCTTACTAGACAGTTTAGAACGTAATCTGCTTTCGTCTTTCTTCTAGACCATACATATTCTGCTCTCCGACATGCCAGCGGCTTTGTGGGTTAAAAAAAGTTGAGGGGGGAGGGCAGGAAGTTGCAATTCTCTGACAGACATCTGCAATTCACCGACAGAGAAGGTTATTGTACTTAAAGATTTAATTTTGCCACTGTCGAGTATATCTCGACAGAATCTGTGCTTTGTGTATACATAGAAGTGAATAGCGGAAGAAAGAGAGAGCATCAGTATGTCGGCGCCTCCTCCATACAGCGATGTAGCAGATACTACAGCACTAGATCCTGGCAAATATCCGCCGCCAGTCCAGCCTCCGTACCCAACTGAACCGCCTTCTTCCTATCAACAGTATCAACCACAGTATCCACAGACGCAGCCAGGTCTGGTAATGTAAGCTTTTTGACAAGCAACAGCTATGCTGTAGGGCGTCTTTGGTACGGTTGTCGTCCGACGTCCGTCCGATTGTCTGTCTGTGACGGATGTATTGTGGCCAAACGATAAGTCGTAGGGGGTCGGCGATGGTACTGTCGGATAGGGCGTTGGCAACTTTCTATTGGCTGTCAGTAGTGACCAAATCTCCATCTGCAGCGGTTTGGCCGCAATTTTCAATGGAACGTTTCAAGCTATGGACCTAAGTTGCCGTATAGTTGCCGGAAACTTTAAGAGATAGGGCCAAGGTTGCTATTAATCACTAATAGGAAATCGAAAAACACTTTTTCAGATGAGATGAAAAAATCATTGACCTTGGATGACCTTGAAAGTCAGTAATGCAACAGGAACTGTATAGGCTGTAGCGCGTTTTCCCTAGCGGCAGCTGGGTTTTCTTGTAACATTGTCATATCCTATTTGCGCGCCTGAGGCCTAAGCCGGCAAACTTTATTCATACACGTAACTTTGGCCGTAATCGAACGAATGAAAGACGGTTCTCATCGTTTCGTCATTTGTTCACTTTTTTCTGTTCTGTCTAGTCTGTATGTCGGTCGTTCTGTCTGTTTGTTGCACGAATGATCATAGCCTGAAGAATGACAGTATATAAAAAATTTAAAAATTACTGAAATCAGACGATATTAAAACAAGGCACGGAGTTGCGAAATTTGGTTGATCGCATTTGCAGATACATTTCGTAAGCTTTATTTAACGACGTCCAATGTTCGGTTAAGGACCTTGCTATCGCTGTTATCTGAGTGATTAAAGGAGTAGGCCTACATTAGGTAGGCTACATTGTGGTGCTGATCATTGACGCCGATCACAACTATAAGCTTGGCCGCGTTAGCCAATCCCACAATTTGAACATTTATATAGAAACAGGAAAGACAGCAAGATAGTAAGCTATATACGCCAACCGCCGACCTAAACCATTTCACCATTTATCTATTCATCTATTCATTTATTCATTCATTCATTCATTCATTCACTTCCTTACTGCCAACAAATTACAGAAGGCATTCGCTGTTACTGATAATAACAAGAAAAGCCCAGCTAACGCAAAGAGGAACGCGCGACAGCGGTGCATGTTTGAAGGCCCAGTACGAACAAAATCCAAGCTCACCGATCCCAGCAACGATGTTTCATTTACCACCCGTATTGGCTTAAAATCGCAAATTTTTCCTACCCCCTGTCATTTAGCGCCCCTTTTCGGGGTGACCACTTTCGAATTTATGGAAAAGCTTTACAGATTTTAAAACAAGAATCTTCCAGGCAGCCGACCGTGAAGATTTGGTAATCCTTAGCTTACATCGTTTTTGACTGATCCACTTGTGTGACAGACGGACGGACGGACAGACATAATTGCGATGGCTAATACGCACTACAACAGTAGCTGCAGTCGCGCGTAAAAAGCATTACGTTTAGGCCTATGTTAATAAAGTAAGCACGTGATGAAAATAGAAATGTATACCAGACGTACATTGCATACATAAAACAGTTTACAAATACTAGCACACAGTATTTGTGGATCTGTTTGACGCCATTTGACAAATGCACATTTTGATTGGAGGTTCCGACCTCCAAATCAACTTCCTCACTTACTTCGCCAGCCCCGTCTTGATCTGTTTTTTTTCGATTGATCATTCTTCCATGATTGTCTCGCGTCACCAGTGTCATGATGCCATCATCACCACTTTTGTCATCGGTCATCTCATCATTCTTTAATTTTCAGTTCAGAGCCTTTCTGTTTCTCAAATCCTACCACCAATAGACATCTGGCATCCCTTTGGATTGATCTTACCAGGCCCGTCGAGAGGGTGGGGTAGGGGGTAAGCTACCCCGGGCCCTGCGACGTTTGGGGGGCGCCGTCGGTCAGAAATATAAAGTACGCCAGAATGCACCATTTTGAAAAGAAAAATTCAAAAATTTTCTCCCCAGAGGGGCTCCGTGAAAGTGTTTGGGGGCCCCACGAGAATGTTTCCCCGGGCCCGGATTTCACGGATATCTAAACTTGCTTTCCTCGCATTCAGTTTTTCTCTAGTTTCAGTTATCGTCAGAGGCCTATTTTTTCTTCTTAGTTGTTTTAATCTTAGGTTTTAAACTTTTTTTTACAATTATTTGTTTTTTAATGTTTTACATAAAATTACATCTACTTCAGTTTTTTAAACTTCATTTTCATTAGAACATTAATTTTGTAGTTTTTTTGTAGTCTATGTGCTGCGCTAAATTGACAGCTTGCCTGTCAGTTATCCAGTGCAATTTTTTATCGTATTGTATCACTACGCATGTAGAATGGCTAAACATTCTATGGACGACATTTCAAGAGAACTAAAACACCTTTCTATGCGATGCATTTTTTGACTTTTTTCCAGTGTTTTTGATGTTTTTGTAAAGTTTGTTAACAACTAACATACAGATTTTCTTGCCATATTTTTGGCATAAAATCAAATAGGCTATCTAAGCAGGCCTAGCATTCTGAAGAACTTTGTAGTTTGTCGTTGGGACGTTTTGCTATAGGTTTTTGCTGTAGTTAGGCGACACTGCCCTCGGTATGCGTGTGCGTGAGTGCGCGTGTGCAGTTGGCGGTCAGCCGCAGCAGAGTACGATCGTGGTGAACGTGCCAACGGTGCAGCTCGGTAATACCGCGGGCAGTTACCCCGTGCAGACGTTCTGTCCCACCTGTCACCAGTCCGTCGTTACCAACGTCAGCTACGAGATCGGCGGACTTACTTGGCTCATCGCCGGCATACTCTGCATTATCGGGTCAGTACAGTTACTTCCACCTGCGCGTCGTAGGTTACAAAAGTACTTGGGACTGGGAGGCAATTATAGTTATAATTTTTAGACAGACAGACAGCAGCAAATTTCTTACAGAGGAGATTATGACTGCTCGGAAGTTCAATTTCGTCCCGAAATTTCGCCAGAATGGAAAATTTTAGTTGTAAATATTTTCCGACATGAGAAAATTGTTCCAGCAGATTAAATTCAGCGGGCCGGGGAGGAGGGGAGAGGAAAGCTTGACAATTTTCTACTTGCTATGGTGCCATTCACGCTGTCACGATGCCATGGTTGCTTCGCCGGCCTCACCGGGACGAGACATAAATGCATTCTGTAAGCGAAATATTCGACAAAGTCAATGTATATACGTATATGATATAACCTCGGGGAAGTGCTTTATTTAAATAACCAGGAAATCACGACTCGCGAGTGACTACGCCTTAGGCCTACCGATTGCTTGATTGACCTACAGTACGCTCCTAAAAATGCAAATACGCCAAGACTACTAACAGCAAAAATGATTTAACAGAGTTGGTCTATGCAAAAATAAACGCGTAGAAACGCAATTTC
>Ga0209671_1001207_pt1 | contig 20862 bp, 15 predicted proteins | sample WorMetHERISLAND2_2_FD_187401 | JGI IMG/M metagenome (GOLD analysis project Ga0209671, IMG submission 187401) | Marine gutless worms symbiont microbial communities from Max Planck institute for Marine Microbiology, Germany - Olavius geniculatus... | ecosystem: Host-associated > Annelida >... | reverse complement strand
TTATATGAGAGTGTTATCATGTAAAATTATTATTACATTAAATTGTAATTATGACATCAACTGATTCCAATTACCAGTCAACTATCAACATCACTGACTCCCACCCACCAATATGACATTAAATTAAATTAACACTATATTAAACCATTATTATATTGATATATAACTACAACATAATGACAATTATCAATCATCAACAGCTTTTGACTCACAGGGCTGACTCCGACTCGCCGGCAAGCCAGCAGGAAGTTTTCAACGTTTCTCCGACATTTGCCCAGCGTCAACTTCGGCTGAAACCAAACACATACGAAAGTTAGTAAGCAAAATTATTTCCGCAGCGTAAACAGAATTCAACATCAACCTCATTCAAATACTACAAAAAATCTGTCTTTTTTATTGAACACATGCAGCATATTTTCTGTGTTACTAAGCATAAGGCAAGGGAACCATAAATATTTTCTCTAATCAACATTATTTCATGCTCTTTTAAGCCATCAAATGTCCTGACATTTCTACAGATGGAAACAGGACATGACACTGGTGATAAAGTGTGCTTGATTGCCCAGATGTCTCTAACATCACTAGGTTTGAAAGACCAGTAGACAGTGTAATTCACATTACCGCAGAGGGAGATGGGACGTGTACGCTGGCGATGGAGCGAGGCCGAAGATGATTGGCAAGGTGACACAAAATGACGCCATCACGCAGGGCACTGTGCAGGTCTTCTGGAAGTTTTATCTTTACAATCGTCTCAACAATCTGCCAGTCAAATACCACAGAGACTCAGTTGTATTGAGAAACAGACAACAATATACACTGTGTCTTAAAAACATCCCAAACATTTTCGATTATAACTTGAAGAAGAATTAACGGATTTTAATTTTTTGTAAGAGTATTCCAGAGACAGCTGGCCATCAAATCATTATAATTTTTTTCATCTTACCCACTGTATGTTTCTGCACTACCTGAGAAAATCAGAACCAACGAAATATTGCATTTTTACCGAAAGTGGTATTATAAATAACGCATAAAACACTTTTTGTTTACATTTTGACACCTTGGCTGACACTTTATCCAATTGTTTCGTTTTTCAGCTGCCTGCAATACAATTGATTGAAATGTTGGCCAACTGTGCAATCACAAACATGGAGACGATTTCTCCATTCACTGACAGCAGTATTGATAATGTTATGCTCCAGACTAATCCAGACTTCACCGGTCGCTTCTTGAATTCATAAACATTTCTTAATGTCATATGGTGGACATACTGCTGCATGACAGGAAAATCTTGTAATCTACTGGCTCTTGGGGGCCACAAATCAAGATAGACGAAATTTATCGACATTTTTTATCATTTCAATGCATATTTTGTTTGGCCTGATTTCCCCAGGTAGTGCAGAAGCAGACATTGAGTGAGGTGGGAACTTAAACAGTCATTTAATAGCCAGTTGTGTCAGAAATATGTGCGACAAAAAATTATTGAAATCTGATAATTATGCTTCAAGTTAAGTCAATAATGCTGGGGATGTTTTTTCATGTTTTTTGCATATTTCAATGCATATTTCAATGCATATTTTGCTTGGTTTTCTTTCCCGAGGTAGTGCAAAAGCAGACATTGGGTGGGGTGAAAAACCGAATGGCCATTTAATGGCAAGTTGTGTTAGGAATATTCACACCAAAAATTATGAGAATCTGATAATTTTTCTTCAAGTTGGAATCGAAAATCTCCGAGACACAGTGTAGAATAACAATAATATAGCTTCAATGGAAACTGATCAACAGAAAAATTAATAACAACCTTTCTAAGTTCAGCTTCTTCTTATTATGGATTAAATCAATAAATGACTGACTAGAACTCTAAGAGATGCAGCAACATCATGAGTTAAAAAGTAGGTGGGGCAAAAATTTGCACTTTTCCAACAGAGAAAGTAAATTTCCAACACCGGAAATTATGGGTGCTGAAAATTTAGATTTGGCCATAACTTTCCCCAAAATAGGATTTTAGCACCAAATTTTGCATTTTTGGAAGACAAGTTTACTACAAGAAAAAGACTTTCCGACAATTTATTGACAGCTAAAAAATTAGGAGAGGAGACAAGTGTTATTCCCAGGGATGTTAACAAGACCAAAATATGGCGAGAACGAGAACAATTGAATGAGAACAAGAACAAGAACGAGACCAACAACCATGAGAATGAGATCGAGAACAGTGAAAGAATAAAATTTAACACATAATATATGACATAACCATCGGCATAAAGTGATTTTATAAACCAACGTGATTATCAACTGATGTGGCATGAATCAGATGCACAGAGACCACAATTATGCAGTATCTCTTATGTGCAGCACCGAGATTAGGCCTACCAGAACCAATCTGAGAGTGAGTCTAACAGTGTCTTGGCGGTATAGTCTGTCCATGCAGATTTGTATTTTATGCACAATTACTCATGGACATGAGCTGAATCAATCCATTCGTTTGGCTGAATTGGGTTAAACGTGACCACAGCGAAAACACACGCTGTCATAAAACAGCATGTGGTCTGTGCAACAACCTACTCTATTGCACAGTCTTTGATCTGTGTACGCAGCAGATCCAGACAACAGACCTCTGACACAGCTGGTAGTCTACATTCGTGACAACACCCGAATGAGCAGCTTCTGTAATTACGATTCAGTGAGTTTTATTCTACGTTTAACAGCCACTATTCAGTTTACGATTAGTGCTGTCACTTTGACACTTGAGTTTAGAGTTATAAGTCACCATTGCCAGCAATAATAAGTATTTTGCAGAGTCGAATTTCGATACCACGAGACCAAGATGCACGAGAATGAGAACAAATGTGACGAGAATGAGAACAAGACCATTAAATTTGGTCTCGAGACCACATTGGTCTCGAGAACTTAACATCCCTGGTTATTCCTCCTGCCTCCCCGTCTCCAACAATAGTTCTCTGAACAGACAGCATAGTATAATACAACATAACAACAGCATTACAATGAAACCATTCAATAAAACAACAACCTTTCTAAGCTCATTCACAAGTATGCTGTCATCCAGTGCATGCTGCATGTTACGCCGGATTGTAAATGAAGGGTTAATGCCATTCAGTTCAGCACTCATGGCTTCTAAAGCTTTACGACAGCCGGCCGGTAAACCTATGCACCATCACATGGTATTGTAGACGAAGGATTAACGATACCAACAGAGTGTATTGTAAATGACGGGTTAATGCCATTCAACTTAGCAGTAGCACTCACTGCTTTCAAGCTTTTATGACAGCTGGCTGATAAACCTACACCAAACATCTCGATTGTCAAAAAAACCTTACCAAGCCCACAGCCAAAGGGACTGTGCTTCTTTCCCATCAGCTGGAACTGAGAAACAATGCATACAAACGTCCGGATGTTCAAAATCCACAAAAATGCATTTGCAGCATGGACTTTGCCACTGACCCCACTAGGGAAGCTTACAGTGCTCCATCAGACCCACAGCTGGATTAATGAATGGTCACTTTGTGGCACAGGTAGTGGAATCAAGAATAACAACAACAATCTTAATGTAATGTGCAAATACTTTGTCTGTCTGTCCGTCATACCCCTCTGTCGCCTTCTGTGTTGCACGGTCTCAGACCCTGACTGCAACATTTTAAGTCCTTAAGCCTTATACCACATTTACATGATGAAGCAAACATCAAACAAGCATCAAGCAGACATCAGGCAATTAGAGCACACGTCGTGCACATGTATTTTGAATTCATTTGCTTGATGTTTGCTTGATCGTGTAAATGAAGTATTAGGTACGGGCGCCTCCACTCTGCTCCCTACCTCCCCCCATGAGCAGCCTGAAGTGAGTTGAGTTGCCAGGTAATGGAGTGGATCTGGCCATAACAAAGTGCAGCCACTCCAAGGGCAAAAACTTTGCTAGTAAAACTAATAGCAACAACAAAAACTGTAGTAGGCAGAAGCATACAGGAAGACTGCATGGAGTTGACTGACTGATCAGCTGTGCGGCTGTTGTTATTAGTACAAGAAGACACATCATTATCATCCACCTTCACCGCCTGCACAGCAATTAATACACTCTGTAAAATACATTACGACCAAGGCTAGGTGGCAGCTTAGTTTGTTGTTATTGGGTCGTGCCATCAGTGACAATGCTGGCAACCCTGAAGCCCCGATGAGCTGTGTTGAGCTCACGTTATCTTTCCACACTGCACACAAACTATCCATATAATTCAGTCTCCTGACACCCCCTAGCTCTCCTCTCCCCCCTCTGTGTTGCATCAGCACCAAATTCTCAACGCCATGCCATTGCCATCCCAAGACTTGCCCTGGGCAAGAAAGCTTAGCTTAGTGGTCGTAATATCCATAATTACAGTGTATCGCAAAAACAAATTACAATACCGACTATACAGACTGCAGCTGTCAACAGTAAAATGATGATACCTAACAGCCTACAGCACTCTCGCTAGGCAGTCATATGACTTATATATTTACATACACCGTGTCTGGAAGAAAAGAAACTTTAAACTTAAAGATTTAAACTCGCCACCTCAACTTATAAGGCACTGCACACTGGCCATCCACCTTACCTTACTGATCTTCTGCAATATCATAAATCCTCAGTGTCCACGCACTCTTCTACCAGTCAGTTACTTGCAATTCCACGGCATAACTTATCCTTTGGTTCTCGTTCCTTTCGTGTCTCTGCTCCGAGAATTTGGAACTTCTTAACTCCTCAAATTCGTCAATGTCAAACCTTGGCTACATTCAGATGTCACTTAAAGACCCACTACTTTCAGTCAGCCTTTTCTGCCACCTAGTGTCCATCATCCTATGTTCCCTGATTCTTTCTAAGACTTTGGCACTTTATAAATCATTTACTTACTTACTTACTTTTTCCTGAATAACTTCAACAAATTTAAACTTGGTTTTCTAATTTTTGGCACACATTATCACAATAATATGCTGTACTAAAAGCATCTGAAACTTATTTTCAAAATTTACTTCTCACTAAGTATAGCTAATTTAATCGTGACGTCATCGACAATGCCTTTTTGCAAAAAGATAACGTCTAAATGAGACTCTGCAATATGAAAATTGAAAATTGCACTAAAAAACTTCAGAGATTGTTGGCATAAATATTAATTACTTTTTATCAAAATTTTTAACCTAGTCTTGCTTTTTGCCATGCTAAAAGTACGGGAACATCATTGTGCAGCAGTCATTATCAGCAGGCAGCGTCATTTCTGCAAAATGTGTTAGCATCGCGACAGCGCACATTTGTAATAGTTTTTGACTCAAAAGTTGGTTAATAGCAAGTTTTGTCACTGTTAAAGACAACTGAGGCAGCAACAGCCTAAAAACCTATTTTTCTGCATTTCTGTTTATTTTGATGTGGCGTAAAGTAAGAATATGAAGAGTGTTTTATTTTACACAGTAAAGTGGCATCAGTATTTGGGCGAAGTGGACTATCAGTACACTGTCAGTTGCAGGTTGTTTTTTTAACGTTGCCTACAAAAAATTATAAACATGTGTTAAATTTTGTTAAAGTTATTAATTGAAACACTGTTAGCTTTTTCACCTCGGATACAATAAAAATGGTATTTTTGATGACGTCATAATTACGTCAGCTCTACATAGTGACATGGCAATATAAACAGAAGATATCTCAACAGTTTAATAAAGTAAATATTCAGGACAACTCGTGCCAAAAATTGTGAAAATAGATATAGGTTTGTCAAAGATATGTGGAAAAACCGTAGACTCTTCTTTTTCCGGACACGGCGTATATTACATAACCATGTGATCACCGAAGTTCAAGAAAGCTACTGCACTTTTGGCTTTCCTTTCTTTTAATTTCGCTTTTCTTGTCCCACCCATCGCCAAAATAACATATAGTATAATGTGTCAAGTGGAATGTTAAACCCGACTCACTCACATTCCTCCTTCTCATTACATTGTGTATGCATGTGCATTTTCGTTTGTTTTTTCCTGTTTATTTTACACTTGTTTGTGTACGTGGATGATTGTGCTGTTGTCGCCAAAGCAGATGTAACTAGCTGACAGAAAGCTAAACATTCAGCTAATGTTAATTGGCAGTTAACTAATAAGTTAATTGAAAAAAAACGTTGAGACCAACCCTTAATACTAGAAACGGGTATGACTCCAATTCTAACCTGAGCTTTTGACCTGAAAATTGGTGCACCTGCTACTCCTGCCCTTGGGAAAGTTCATACCAATTTTGGCTTTTCAATGCCTTTCTGTTTTTAAGCCCTCACAAAACAGACAAACAGACAGATAAAGACAGGCAAGACAAGTAATGTGACAGAATCATAAATACAACAGAGCAATGCTGACATTGCCATTAACTGGCTGAGGTGGTCGTGCAGATTTCATTTCTTCCAGCCGCCGGAGCACATTGTGAGCCTCACGACGCTGCTGGGCTATCATTGCCTCACGCCGACGACGAAACTCCTCCTCCTAGTCAACCACATGACAGACAAATCACTTATTACAACTACTCTTAAGCCTTACGACACACAAACAAACCTCTCCCTGTTGGTAGACGTAAAAAGCTTTTCAACAAAGTTGTTCTACAGTGGGCCCAGTTAGTACTTGGATGAGTGACTGTCTGTTAATAGGTAAACCATCTCTGAAGATGACTAACCACTAAGGTCAAGCCAGCCTTTTATCCCCCCCCAGGATAAGCAAATCACAAGCACTGGCCTACCTGGATGGTTTAAGGTAGAGCATGGGTGCCAGTTAACATGGTAGGCCAGAATCCATCGGTCTGCGATGGTCTCCATGAAGAGTTCTACGCACCTTTAGCATTCAACAAAGAGAGACAAGAGACATTCAACCAACCAGTGGAAGGCCAGTTGAGCCAGTGGTGACAGAAGTTGCACTGTATCTCCGTGGTAACGTCTGACAATGTCGTACAGGTATAGCGACGCTCTGAGACACACCTGAGTCTATTGACGACTGCAGACGATCGGTCGTTGCAGCACTTGTGACACCCACACCACTTGGCAATGACCTAAACCAGTGACATTTAATAAATCAATCAAGCAAGCAATCACAGAATCAGTTTGCTGAGAAACGTGCTGGGTCACTTAAAAACGAGTACAGTAGTCTATTCCGACAGCCGCTATTTCAAAAGCCGCCATGTCCCACAGAGCGACTGACGATCTCTCCGCAGCCTCACGAATCGTCAGTCGACCAACTAGCTCCTAAAGCCTACCAAGAAGGCCATCACGGGTAGCCAGTCAACAAGTTTACGCCCACCACTGTCGAACTTATTACCTATATTCTATGCTAACTTGTGGTGTGCATTATTGTCACATAAATGTTTGAAAAATGCTAACCCTAACCCTAACCTCAACCTGAACCCTAAACTCTAACCCTAACCATAGCTGTAAACGAAAACCATAATTTTAATATTAAGTGTAAAATTGTACACCATTACACATGAAATCCTCGCCCCCTGGTGAATGTGAATGTATAGTGTAATGACGTTTCTGTCGACGTGAGTTTCAGTCGGAATAGCATTTGTCGGAATAGCGTCTGTCCAAATAAGAGTCTGTCTCTCGTTGAAAATGACCACTACCAAGCACAGTCCAACATGACCTGACTTTAATCACCACATAACCCTCTGAACAATTAGCGTTTTGAACATCTCACATACAGAACAACTGCTTCTCTATCAACAGCCTTAGTACTGAAGGCCGGAGATCATAAAGTAAACCAGTAAACTGTGGCACGTCGAACAAAATGATTAACAGTACTTAAATTCATTTATCACTTCACCAGGCTTACTCAATTAGCAGGCTCATGGCAGCCTCATCCAAATGTTGTCCAGACACTCATAACTTCAGAACAATGACATATATATAATAATATATATATAAGTTGTGCTTTTAAAGTTTTTCCACTTACTTACATGCTTACCGTACTCACGATGCAAGACATCAACATGGAACAACAGGTTGACATATGGTAAGTGAAAAATGAGCCAAGGCCAAATTGTTAACTGAGAAAGTAATGATCTGAGAGAGAGAGAGTAGAAAGTGACTAAGAAACAGAATCAATAAGACTGTGGAGCAGTAGATATATCTCTGACTAACATCTGCGAGTGAACGCCATTGACGTTGGTTGCCATGTCAGTACTTGCTCGACGCTGGTAACTGGAGTACACTGGCAACGGCTGAATCTCTGAGAAACTGCGAGAGTATGGCATCGCCCTGATGAATGACAACAAGACATAACAACAACATAACTCAGTGACAATCAAATGTACGACTACTTTACCAGACAAACTAATCAGTTAGAACTCGATGCACAGTGACGAGATCTGCATGCATCCACAATGTTGGCAATAACAGAAATGGTATTATGGCATATATAGGACCTTGGCCTTTGACTTTTACACTCCACAATTTGACTAGACGTCATCATTGTCTAAAGATGCACTACAGAGAAAAGTTAGATGAAAATCCACTGAAGCAATCCACAGATACAGAATATCTATTCATCTAGATTGAAGTCCAAATCGTATGGATGACATTCAACTGTGTGAACCATGGAGTAATGGTTGTAAACCGCTGCACAATATCAGCAGTGTTAGTCTGTTAAATCAACTTAGATAGCTGACCGTAAACAGACTGTAGTACTAATAAGAGGACTGCTGTTGGTAGCTGCTGGCTACTGTTGCTATGTATAGCATTGGTATACCAATGACTCAATAAATAATCAACAAATGAATAAATGCATGAATTAATTAATAAATCAATAAATCAACAGATCAACTTACATGGCTGACTGCGACCTGACAGTGGTACTGGCAGTACTGCTGTATGGTAGAGGCTCTTGCTGTTGTTGTTTTCTGCTATCGGACTGAGTTTGTTGATCCTGATCTCGTTGCCTGTGGTCTTTCTCAACCGCAAGTCGAAGCTGTTCTGCACGCCTGCGACGAGCATCGTACTCTGCCTTCTGTCGCTGTAGCTCCTTGACAGACAACAACAATCAATGGCTCGATCAACAAATCATCAATCAACTTACAACTTGCGATAACAAATTTAATACAGATCACAAGCAAGCCTCTTTACTGCTTCTGCCATTCTGAGAACAGGGTTCCCACTCAAATGACAGAATCAAAATTCAGGACTTTTTCAGCACCATAAAAAGAAGAAAAACCCATCGATGCACTTAGCTAAACTACAAGCACCTGAGTTATTTTAGTAAGAAAACACGACAAACAGACAACAAGTAGTATATGAAAATAAAAGTAAGTAATTTAGTTGATGTGAAACGCACAAGCAATTCCAGTAATTAAGCACAAATGTTACTGGAAAAAAATTACGGACTACGTATCTTGGTTTTTCAGGATAACACAAGCAAAAATCAGGACTTTTTCATAACTTTTTCAGCACCCATGTCCAATTTCAGAACTTTTTGGGTCCTGAAAAACGAAACGTCAAATTTCAAGACTTTTTCAGGACTTTTCAGGACCAGTGGGAACCCTGTGAGAAGCCCGTTACAAAATGCCGATAAAAAGTGGCAAATTCTCCAAAAGACCAGAAGTTCTCTTCTAGCATATCACTCCCACAATAATCCGGATAAAAAATGTGAAAAGATATGTAAACAGCAAAAATTATGTAACACAGAAATGAGAACAAATAACAGTCTACTGACTTCAGTGATCTTATTGCCGGCGAGTGCAGGACTAATAGCAACGGGCGTGAATGCACTTCTAGCGATGTTAGTTCTGCTACTGTCAGCACTGGTCGTTGAGTTGATTGAAACAAGACTGTCACGATCACGATGATCGTTAATACGCTGATCTTTGGCAGACTCAGCCGCACGTAACGCCAACGACGTACGTGATGCTTCGTCAGTGTTTGTCTGCAGATAACCAACATTAACAGTACACTTTACAACTAGAGAAAGCACTCATAGAGCGCAGGTACCTCCGCCAAGGCAAAGCTATTCGCCAGGCGTCGTCACCATCTTCGCTTTACCAGCGGTTCGCTAATGCCCCCTTTAACGCAATGGTAACGAAAATATCAAAGTGATCCAGAATCCAGGATTCTTTATGCATCACCCTCAAAATTAAATCACTAGTAGCTTATGCCATGCCCGACATACCCGCAAAATTTCAGAAAGATCCATCCATAACTTTTTGAGTTATCCTTCTGACACACAAACAAACAAACTCCGGCAAAAACATCACCTCCTTGGCGGAGGTAAAGATCAGCATTTTATTTTCCCAACTGCCTGCATATTTTAAAATGTATTTCATGCTTGCATTGTTAAAAGTTGCATTTGTCAACTTTTCATTAAACAAATATATGATGATGCCATCCATTCAGTTGTAACAAATGGAAAAATAATGCCAAAGGTGTTCACAGCCAGTCCAAGTTCAAGCAGAGGTTTGTGCTGTTTTACTTTTATAAACCATTAAGACATGTTTCAAAACAATTCCGAAAACATGACAAAGACAGATGGACAGAGAGCGAAAGATTTTTAACGAATGCCATAAAGCCCTATGTAAAATCACAAAGTTGATTAGTTATCAGCAACAAGGAATGAGATTTTACAGTGCTTCATAACAGACATCATATCTTACAGAGCTCCACATAATGCGACTGTCCTCGGGGCAGTAAACCGGCCATGGGTTGCCATCACAGTATTCATAATCAACGTCATGCATCTGCCAGCAACATATATATATATACACTGAACATGCCCACATGCAGCACAACATGCCGAGAATTTTTAGCACACATATATGACACAGTTTTGTCCTTGACATCAGATATTTTGACCCCAAAATCTAAGCAGTTAACCTTAATCTCAAGAAGCATTACAGAAAAATTTTCGTCAAAATCCATCAGCACACATCACAGACATTACATGAACAACACTGCGTATATATGCATGAATTGGCAGATGGCACAAAACTTATATCATGCCTCCAGCACCATCTAATTGTGGCAGTAGCACATTAATCCTGTTAATACTGTACAATTAGTGAGTTTACTACTTGCATTACTACTGGTAAAAATATACAATATTAGCCAGTCCGCCAAGTTTAATTTAACAGTTTCCACTTTGTCCTGCTCCAAATTTTCTTCACTAGCATTTTCCCCAGCCAAATTGCATGCACCATACACACACATATGGTGTAGAATGTTAGTAAAATGATAAAAGACATCATGCTGCAATGTAACATGCCACCAATTATAGTAACCACGCAACAGATCATTGGTTAAAACACAGCAAATATCATGGCACATTTGCTGGTGCAACTACTGCTATTTTCACACTAACTTCTCCAAATTATACAACAGTTTTTGCTAAACGCCCAAAAATTTAAAAATAACATGCCAAAAAGTAAAAGACCATGCAAACATACACAAATATACAGACGGTTCAGTTTTTTGTTCAATCGACCAATTCAACTGAATTTAAACTTACATTAATTTGACAATTCTCAACAATTCTGACAAACTGTTCACACACACCTGTGTCTGTCATCAAATGGTATAAATCTTTACTGGCAAAAAGCAACATGACGTTCTGCCCAACTTCTGCAGGTGGAAAGGTAACCATAGGCCAGCCAAAAAGTAATGGCACAGCTGCTACATCATCATGGGAACAGGTAAGACCAGGTCCACAATGAATAACATTAAATTTAGGGACTGCTGCCTAAGAATTTTTTGTACAGCACTTCATGCAGCAAGTAAAAAAACATTCACCATTACAAGTCAGCTTACCAGACTATGGTAGGCATGCATGCAAAATCTATATTCAGTCAACAGTTCATATCCAAGGCCATGTGTGGTTAAATGCAGGCCGAGTATACAAGCCAAATGGATGCTATTATTTTCACTATAAAAAAGAATTGTTCGCAAATCAATCTGGCTGTCTGTTTGTCCACTGGATCACTTGAGAAGTTACAGATTTTGACAACATGTTGAGAAAAGAAATAGCTTGGCCCAAGGAACAAACAATTACACTTTGATGGCTTCTTCTGTGGACCTTCCATTGTTTGACAGTTAACACTTATTCTTTGCCATCAGCAGCCACGGGGAAAACTGACATTTATTTTGCCACAACATGTGTCTCGACAATTTATGGACTCTGATCAAATTTTTGGGAGGTTGCAATGAGGCTCACAGGATTTCAATAACTTTCCAAAGAACTTTATACCTATTGTTAGACTGACACAGACAGCCAGAACAGAACACGGCAGTCCTTGTTGGAGGTATGCATGCTAACAAGTGCTCTCTAGCTAAAAACATGCTACAGCTGTATGTGCACAGACTACCAGAAACATCATTGCCAGTTATTAAATACGTCACTTTCCTGCCACCTTTTGTGGGCCATTCTTTAGCATATCAGAAAGCGAGCAGTGTATAGGGACAGAGTTTCTAGGTTATACAAACTCCTACAAGAAATTTGAGCTAATGCTCATGAGACGTGTGAAAGCCTATAGCAGTTCCTGTTCGCAAACTGTCAGTCTATCTCCAGCCATTTCGTCGCTGTTCATTCTTGAAGTGTACGCTGCAGCCGAAGATCGCAAAAATCAATAAAAAACCCCTTATTTTGGAAGTTCAGGGACTTTCAAAGTCATCGATGTCGATACAACTGAAAAGCTCGTCACTAGTGATTGTTGTGATAGGCAGCATGCCCATAGGCATGGGCAACCGTTTTTACGAAAAACTGGCCAACAACGGTAAAATAATGACTTTTACGGTGGTACCACTCTTTAATGCCCTCGTGCACAGGTTTCCTTAAACCTAGAATATCGAGACTTAGACCATCAAAATCTACGCTCAATGGCGAATATTTCACATGCAGCTTGTCCACGTTTGTCTCAACTGGTTTTGGTGCAATTCGCTCTTGAAATGTGTCTTGCAGCCCGAAATCACCCAAAAATCCATAAAACCCCTATTTTAGCATTCATGGTCATCCAAGGTCATTGAATTTGGTGGCAATCGAGAGCCAGTGTACGACTTCCTATTAATGATTAATAGTAACCTAGGCCCTATCTCACACCGTTATTGGGATACAGTAACTTATTGGCTAAAAATCACAAATTTTTCCCACCCCCCTCTCATTTAGCGCCCTCGTTCGGAGTGACCCCCTTCAAATTTATGGAAAAGCTTTACAGTTCCTGAAACTAGAGTCTTAAAGGCTGCCGACAATGAACACTTGGTGATCCTAGCTTAGACCGTTTTGGACTGATCCACCCGTGTGACAGACAGACGGACAGACAGACAAATGGACAGACAGAATTGCGATGGCTACGATGCGCTGAAAGCCGTATCTACTTTCACGTGTAAAAATTACTTATACCACTGATGTTTCAGCAACCACTGCTGCCTTGCTTGACAAAATATTAACAAAAGCTGTAATTTGATAGATACATATAGTTAAGTACACTACCATCCCAGCAAGTGGCATTATGAATATTGTTGTTCATCTATCCATCTGTCCCATATGGGCTCCTAACTGAAGAACAAAAAAGGACAGAAAAATCAAAATTTGTGTGAACGTTCCACAAAGCAAAGGTAAGCAGAGTGATCAATTTTCCAGTCAAAAGATCAAAGATCAAAATTAAGGTTGTATAGCTCTAAACAGACAGCTGTATATTATGTCGACACTCGTCTGAGACAGCTATAAACAGTTAGACCGCATGCTTGTACCTCAGTGTGCGACCAGCGAGACAGTTCACTACTGGTAGCTGTGTTGTAGCCTGAACTGCCATGCAAACTCAGGATGCCACTGCCACCAGGCTCCGTCACGGCATGGCCCGGCAACTTGCTACTGCTGTACCCAAGCTCATCAGCATTCCTGTCACAAACATAAGAACGAAAAGTCATTCCCAAGCCACAAATCAAACAAAAAGAAATCATAACAGCATGGCAGCAGAAAAAAGATTACATGAATAAAATGCAGGACTGAAATCATTGGACCATCGCTCAGAGACTCAAGTCCATCCACAGAATGTCAATTTTTGGCTCGCTATATCATATAACACACAAAAAAACAAATAATATCATGGCAAAAAGCTTACACAGAGGGAATGCAGGACTGAGACCGTCGGACTGTGCCTCGGACATTCAAGTCTGTCCGCAGAACGTCACGTTTTGTCTCGTTCCTCGCTGCCTGAGCGTGGAGAAACTTCATGATATGTACGAGACCCCGTGTGCAGATCTGTTTGTTACATGACAAATATGGACAAAATGCAGGCTTCCGAATAATTAAAGGTGACAGCTGCTGTAAGCCCTAGAAACTTCTGTGTCATCCTGTATACCTCGGTGCTAACATCTGGAATGAACTGCCATATGACATCACCTACGCGCTGTCACTCCCGATCTTCAGGCAGCACCTTAAATCCAACACCTTCCTGTTTTGTCAGACCTACTTATCTGACACTTCACCGTCATGGCCCTAGATATAATGCTTATTATTTAGGCCATGTTAAACCCCTGTGTGACGATGATGACACAGGCCAACACAAACGCTGCCTACTCTGTATATGAAACAAGTTGCTATTAATGAACGCACAGCAGTGGGAAGTAAAACAAGAGCACTATTGCTCTGGAACACTACTATGTGTACTTAGCACTCTCCATGCATTGCATTCACACTGTAACGCTACGTTCACACATACACGAGTGCGAGTACGAGTTTCCGAATTTCCGCTAACGGCTTGTACAAGCTTCATCATCAGTGGTGCATTCACAGTCACTTGTACAAGCACATAACTCAACGTGTGTCCAGCAAAATCAAACCAAGTAAATGTTTCTTTTGTGAAGTTATATGAGTGAAATTCACAGGTAACCTGTATTTGTATCAATGTAAACAGCATCCATTAAAATTTATGCAAATTCATGTTTACTGGAACCTGCATATGGATACTCAAACTAGCACTCGTGACTATGTCTCTGTTCTGAGAAACAAATGATGATGATGACAATGAATTGATGATGGAGATGGTCGACTCACAGCAGCGGGAGGTGAAAGAAGTGGATTGTTGCTGAGTGACAAATCCTCGAGCGTCGTCAGCTTGCGAATGTCACATGGAATGTGAGCAATGCGATTGCAAGAGAAGTCCAGATGCCGCAGACGTAGTCGACAAATGCCTACACACAGCATCGGACAGAGGGAGTTACAACCAATGACCCAGTCGAGTCCCATCAGCCTGAGCCCACCCAAGTACAGTGGGTTCAAGTCCAAGTCTTTGAGTCTGAATTTTGAAAATAAAGCCTAAATTTTGACTCAAACACCTGACAAACTTCAGTTAATACACTAGTGCTTACAAAGCATGACATAATCAACATCACTGAGTAAATTAACTCTGCAATCTGAATCTTCAGGCTGCACATTCCAAGACATTTACGTTTTGCTACTTATGTGACAATTTACTGATGCAATCCTAAGTAATGTACGTCACTTAAGCCACATTAAACCAACACTCTGTAATGATGACAATGATGATGGTGATTAGTAAGTCAGTATTTTACGTACTGATCGGGAGTTCGACAAGAAGATTCCTGCGGACGTCAAGACTTCGCAATGACTCTACATCACCGATCCTGTCTGGCAACTGTGTGATCTCGTTACAGCTCACATCCTACAATGAACATAATGCACCTTTTACTCTTTATAGAAGCTCAGTGCCAGTTAAAACCAAAAGCAAAGCAATCAGATAAACAGACACATCGTGCGATGCACTAGCCCCCAGCCCCCCCCTGTATCTGCGGTCTGGCAGTGCAAGCTGGTGTCTTGCTGAGGGCTCAGAAAATGAATATCACCGCTGGCCTATCCTATGGGCCTTACAGCTTAACCTCATGATATTCCTACTACACTCTGTTAAGTAAAGTTTCAACTTCATATCCACAATGCATTTCCTGTTTGCTTTGTGTTTTAACCACAGCTGAAATGGTTGCAAAACATTGTAGTATAAAATGTTTTAGTAAATATTTTAAATGTACTGATTGCATGCAAAATAAGATGAATAAGTAAGTACCAAAAGCAAAAACTAAAGCATAAACAGGCATACTATGTGATGCACTAGCCTTGGACTGGTAGTCTTGCAGTGTAAGCTGGTGTCTGGTTCAGAGCTAAGCTGTGGAGATCAGAGCTGCCCTATAAGCTCTATGGCTCAGGAAAAACTAAACTTTTTTACATGAGCATGCACTCAAATCCCTGCTCCATGGAAGAAAAAACTGAATAAAGTTCAGATACTTTTAAACAACAACTCCCACCGTGGTTGGCGACACTCATGTGGTGGTAGGGCTTAGCGCTCTGATGACCTAAAATTTTTTTCTAAAATCCTTAGGGTAAAAAGCCAACAAAGTGCCAACCAAAAATTGTTACAGCAGACGTACTACGCATTGCCAGTGCTCATGTGTAGGTTAATCTTTGGCGTTTTAGGCTTCACAGCCGTCTGTGGCTTCACAGCGGTCTATTTATGGTTTTACAGCCGTCCATGGCTAGCTGTTTTCCTGTAACATTATGGTCACATTGAGGATGCACATTGGGTAGAACAACTCTGCTGTAGTGCTGTTAGCAATAATCAGACATGAAATGAAGACGCCATGACATACGAGCTGCATGAGATGCTTGAGTCGACCAATCTCTTCCGGCAGTGAGACGAGCTTGTTGTTGCTGATGAGTAAAACTTGCAGCAGTTCCAGATGAGATATAGACAACGAAAGCACTGACAACTGGTTTCGACTACATGCAGAATACATACATATTGCCCAGTGCTACTTTTCTGGGTGTGGTATCCAATACGAATACCACCCAATAAGTTCTAAGCAGTGCAATGCACAAAGTTTTTTATAAGCAAAAATTGGCAGGATACTATCTAAAAATTTTGTTGGTATTTTAGCGAGTAAGTGTATGCCAGTTCTGCACATTGTTTATCTTGAAGCTCCAGTGAATTCATCAACTAACCAGGATTTTTATTTTCTATGGCTTTGCAGGAGGCGTAGAAAACCTGTGTAAGAAATATAATTATTTGATCAGTGAACAGTCACACACATCCGCTCCCTTGCATCCAACCACTGTGCTCTCTGGTGGTTGCCACTACTGGCTCAGTAGCATGTGAAGCGAACCCTAGACACCTGTGCTACATGATGTAATTTGACACCACATTGCTACTGCCACTGCCACGACCCTGTAGTGAGGATAAAACGTAGCTGTCTCTTATTTCTGGTACAATTTCGCTAGCATGGTTAGCACAACACACTTTACTTCTCATGTCTAGCTCTAGCAGGAAAACAGATATTAGTATTGGCAATGGGTATTGTTATTATCGACCGAACCCAATAATATTGCATATTGGGTGACTTTTTTTAGTATCGTTCTAACCCTAACAGACGCCTGCTATGAACTGCCAGGAATCGGATCCCAGGGGATTGTAACGCTTTGCTGGGCCGGTGAGGTCAGAGACGAGCGGCAGGTGACCGTTGCCAGCAGGTCACCAGTCTTTCTGTCAACGTTGGGCCCAGATGCTTCCACCATGAGAAAGTGGGTACACATTCACACATAGCATCTAATTCTATTTGATGGCAGAGTGCACCAGTAGGGAAAAGACAGAAGGACAAACACCGACAGACAGAGAGACTAGTAGGTCTCTCTCTCACAATACCATAGATGAATTTGACTTGAGCCTAAAAAGCGAATCTCAGATCTGATTTCAGATTGACTAAATGTTTAATGTCTATTAAAAATAGAAAAGTTGGAAAAAAATACATGACAAAAAATGTTTTTATCTAGGCCTATAGCGAGTTTATGGTAGGAAATTCCACAGTAAGACTTACCCAATTATGGCATTACTAGCCAGACACTCTCTATGACAGCATTCTGCATACGGTTAAACTAAGCTGCTAGTTTTGAAGTAGTTAATCTCGCTCTCGACATAGGCCTTACTTCCATATGACGTTGTTATGCATACCACAACAGATCAAGAGAAATCATTGACTGACACTGTGAAGTAGTGCAGTGACACACGAAATATATGATGACTACCTTATTGCAACAATCTTTCAAACAGTGGGTCAGTGAAAAAATTTTAAAAGTCAACCAACATTAAGTGAAGTTATGAAAAACTCGGCATCCTACTTCTTTTTGACTCACAGTGTAGAAATTTACCACACAACAGTAGGTAACCTGAGATTCAAATAGACGAGATTCTGCAGCTGGATCATGGCATCAGGTAGAGATTTGATGACATTATGATAACAGTTGAGTCGCTCCACAGAGCCACAGTTACAGATGTCCACAGGAACCTCAGTGAAACGATTCCGTGACAAGTCTGCATCATGACAACAGCAACTAGATGATAATCCATCTAAGCTAATCTAATCTGATCTAAAAACAATCTGATACAGCGCAGCCATTGTCACAATGTCAACTGAATAAGAAGCACTGTGCTGGTACTGACTTGTCCTAGGTGTGGTAACAGCTTGGTTGTAAGCCTAGATTTCAAAGTTCTAAACATACTAAATGATCCAGTGTTCGTAGACAGTTTGTTCCACAGCAAGAGCAACGACAGAGAAGGAATGAAACAAGAAAGTAGTAGTAACTCGGGACTGATGAAGCAGATCAGCTGCAGCTGAATGTAAATTTCTGGTAAGTTGATATTCACATATTAGGTTGGACAGGTATGCCGGTTGTCCAAGCTTCCTCGCCTTGAACATGAGATGAGCATCTCCAGCTTAAAGACAACTTGTTGTCTTATGGGAAGACAATGTGCACAGCTCTTGCCATAAGACAGTAGTGCTCGCCAACAGTGGATGCCAACAATGAAAATGCCTCAATCTGCCGCTATAACAAACTGAAATATCTGACCTACTTTAACCTCAACCCGACGAACCCGATGATCTTAAAAAGCTAAGCAGTTCACCTAACCTTCGTACAGAATAGATGTATAGTGTTATTTTGTCAACAAAAACATCCAAAAAGCCATTCAGAAAATGTGGCATCCCAAAATGACAAATGACTTAAACAGCAACATTTAAACAACAACAAAGAAGACAAATTAGACAAAAACAGCATGTAATCACTAATCATGCAGTTTAAGGTCCTAAATAAAATATATGTTTCATATATGTACACATGCAGTTTGGAGTCTTAAATGAAATGTACGGAAAATAAGTTATCATTGCCTGCTGGGTCATTCCACGTCAAATCAACCAATGCTATCCAGAACACCATCTCAGATTGCCATATTTGTTTCTTTCACATCATTCACAAAAATATATGCTGTTATCGTCTGTCATTCGTCTGTAACGGATGTATTGTGGCTAAGCGTTAGGCATAGCGACGTCTGTCATTGAATATTTAATGTCACCAAAAATATTTAATTTTTTCGACCCCATCTTGTGAAAGAAAAAATTTTGAGGCAGGGGCTTAGTAAGGGGGGCATTTTTTTTAATTTTTGAGTCCGATGCATCGTTTTCGAGATATTTCCAAAAATGTGTTTCAAAGAATATCTAAACCTAACTTTGTTATTTTAAAGCTATATGTGTCGCCTAAAACATAAACGCTATAGTAAGCTTATACACATTACGGCACATCTCTCATTAGGCGTTCGATTGCGCAGAGTCCGCATTTTGGTGGTCCGCAGTTTACCCGTTGGTCGGTCCGCAGGTCCGCATTTTACCCGTGCTCCATGATTACCACGACTTATGCTACTACGATCTGTTTTGACCCAAATTTTTGCGAACATAATGCAGAGATTAACAACAGTCACAAAATTGGTTATAACGGTTAAATATAAGTTTTCTTCATCAGACTGTATACATAACCTGCTAAACGGCACAGTTCTAATATTTTCGACAGTGAATCGACACCTGGTAGTGATTGTAGGTGAAACTCACTCAGCTGGCAAAGTCTGCAGCTCTCAGCTGAATTATTTCAATATAGCAATAAACGAAACACGCCAGCACATTGTGCCGCATACAGATGCACGAACAGATATATACCTGGGTTTTCTGTAAAGTTTTTGTTGTCAGAAACTTTAACTCTTTATTAGTATGGATCGTTTGTTCACACGTATACAGTTTTCATCTGCTGATGCATCTTCACCTACAGCATGGCGTTTTTCAGCACTGTGCCATTTGTATCGATTGTGTGCTAGTGTACGCAGGTTATGTATATGACGTAAAAATGAGCTATGAAAAGAAAAGAAATAGCAAATCAGCCAGCCAAATGACTCGGGTATGGGTAATTTGTGGAAATGCGGAATGCGGAAAGTAATTTGCGGAATGAAATCTGCGGAATGAAGATGATTGGTTGATGGGCATGATCATGTGATCAGCCCGATTCAGCAATTTACTGCCTACCTTCTGAGCTTGACATGGTGGTAATTTGCGGAATTGCTGTAGCTAACAATGGAAAATGACAAAAACAACGTAGAAAAAACGCTAAAAAACGTTAACACTCCAAAAGTACAATGTGATTGTGAACTGTGACTCTGTAATAAACTGATTTAATTTTACGACTATAATATTATTGATTATATTTTTTATTTCTTTTGATGTTTGAATATGGGCCTACTGTTGTTATTATTTAAATTTGTGCTGCTGTAGCCTGTTACGTCGAATAAATATGTTTAAATCATTATAATGCCTGTGCTGAAATGAACAGTAGCCTATATACCTAGAATGCAAGGCCATATATTCACATTATAACCTCACATGATGAATTATGTTAAACAAAACAGTTACTTTATGTCACTTTATTGAGCCTATTTTGTGTGCCTTGCTTATAAACCAATTCTTTCAAAACTGTCAAAGTGCCAAAGACTGTGCAGCACACCTACCACTCTAGCTA
>Ga0209671_1001206_pt1 | contig 20871 bp, 9 predicted proteins | sample WorMetHERISLAND2_2_FD_187401 | JGI IMG/M metagenome (GOLD analysis project Ga0209671, IMG submission 187401) | Marine gutless worms symbiont microbial communities from Max Planck institute for Marine Microbiology, Germany - Olavius geniculatus... | ecosystem: Host-associated > Annelida >... | reverse complement strand
AGAGAAACGAGGCATAATACACTGTAGACTATGTTGAAACGTACTTATTTCATGGCAGTGATCGACGACGTGTTCTGCCTGAGAATGGGTGCTGTACATCGACCTAGTTGACATTTTAGCTGTTTCACGTTTAATCAAAGGTACAATTTACAGTGAAAAAAACTAAAATCATAAATCCTTGGGGGGTCCGTAGACCCCCCAGCCCCCCCCTAAATGACGCCCCTGTACCCATTACAGGTCTTGTCGGTCTGTCTGTACGTCTCCCACGTACTGGCTCTTAACCCGAACACTAAAAGACAGAAAAGTCAAGAAAACGCTGCAAACGTTGCTAGTCGTAACAGTAAACGGTGTGGCAATTGCGCTTTTTAAAAGGTCAAAAGTCGGGATTACGTTGAGGGTTATGGTTGCACAGTTCTACGCGGATGACCGCATATTATGTTGGCTATGGGCGGGCCAACGTGCTTATAGTTTAAGCCACTTTAAACGTGACCATGCTGATGACGCTGATTAGCCTACGTTTGAATGCGGCTGACTGGGCTGGTTCTTGGCCTTCTATAATAGTCAAGCACAGTTGAACAAAACAGCAGACCTCGAGAGAGTTCCTAAACATGATGTAGGGGCCTATATATTAATGTTGTCAAAACGATATAGTTCAGACCATATCTAGGTCACATCCCACGTGACGTTTCGGTTAGGCTACGTGAGAGGATGCACGTTTTATTTCGGCTATTTTACGTATGTTTGTGAGTCACTAAAAACCGCATTTTTCGCTGCGTCATAGTACTGTATAGTTGTGCAAGCTTATTAGTCTACTCATGCATGTTTACGTTAATCAGCCATTTCTACATGGCAGGTAACTAGGGCTTAATATTTTACTTCGAGTGCGGATTAATTTTTTTTAACTACGCGGATGTCAGACAGTATGGGCTTCAGAACTACGTTATTTTATTATGCGGTTGTCTTGTGAGGCCATAGGCCGCATTACACCTCCTGCTCGTCCCTCTGTCCGTATACCCTAATTTAATCATGGTCCGTACGCCCGTATTCGGGTTTTTAAGTCTAAAATTAAAAAAAAACTTAGGAAAACGTTTCCAGAACAGGAGCAACGTCAATATTTAACAAAGTTTGGAAGGTAAAAGTATTAATCAGCATATGATGGTCGAGGTCAGCTGACGTCAGAAAACTTCGCGAAAACGACGCTTGCGAATAGCGGTTACGCTTTCTGCACGTTACACGTGCTGTAGCCACAGTAGCAGCAGCCAACTGACTAGGCCTACATGCAGAAATTCTGTGTTTGTATAGGGCCTAATTGGATTTCCATTGCTGGCTATTAGTAGGCCTAGGCTACGTATCACACTTATAACGTGGATGTCCTACATGAAATTATGTCCGCTTGCAACGGGCGCCAACATATTTTTGTAGATGGTTATTTAAAATAATATGCAGTAAGATAACAGTAACAAGAAGCCCAACTGTCGCTAAGATAGCCGACCATACTGGTTGTCAGTGACCTTCAAGGTCATCCAAGGTCAATGATTTTTATCTTGTCTGACAGGGCCTATGTCACTTCCTATTAGTGATTTGGTCAGTAAATTCTCTGGAAACAATTAAAGTCAAAATTGTTGACAGCAAATGTCATATTCTAAAACTAAAGTGGACTAAATTCGATTTCGGCTGGAGCTCTGCCTCCGCCCTACCCCAATGGGGGAGCGCACAACCCTTTCTCAGACCCTTTAGCTGTATTCATGGGGTTCTACTTCTATGGCGAGGGGAAAAGGAAACGAGGAAAGAGAAAGGGGAAAAACAACCGGGAAAGAAAGGAAGGGGAAGGAAAGGAGAGGGAAAGAGGGACGAAAAGAAGAAAGACAAAAAGGGGGAGGAAGGAAAAAGGGAAGAGGAAAAAACTGAGAAGGCGTCTGAGTTAGGGGGAAGGTTAACTCAGGGCGCTGACGGGAGGTGCCCGGCATGGACGCCCCATATGGGGGACAATACTGTTAGGCGTAACAGGCCGGGTCTGGACATGTTTATACTACTGTAGCATATAGGCCTAATATGTATTTGTTTCATGTTTTTCTGTGTTTCTGCTGCGTTTTTTCTGCGTTGTTTATTGTCTATACCGCCATCGGTGAATTAAAGATTACCATATAAAATTATCGCACCAAATTCACGGCGTGTTTTCGACGTGAATACCGGTGGCGTTTCTGGGTATATTTGAGTTAACCTTTATGTACTTGCTGCGCGAAACCGTAACGGTTGCAGTTACAGCGCCGCTGTCCAGTGTCTAATGGGGTGTTTACACGATCCAGCAAACGTCCAGCAAACTTCCAGCAAATGTATTCAAAATACACGTGCTAATGCTGGACGTTTGCTGCCATATGTTATAATGGAGCTGGACGTTTGCTGGATCGTGTTAACACCCTATAACATTGATTACGCATAAAAACGACGTCGTTAACTGCCGCTTCGTGCGTGGCTCAGCTGCAGCTGCAATAGCTGAAGCTGCTACGCGTTCAGCTTGCCGTGACGTCTTTGCTGTTCAGAGGCAGTGGCGTATAACCAGCATCTGAATAGAGAGGGCACATAGGGGGTAAGGTGTGGAAAGGGGAGATTCTCCCCACAGAGGGAGGGGTCTGGGTAGGGGGTATGTCCTTTCCCCAGTATTTTTTCCGATCTCTTTTTACAGTATATTTCGTTATGGACATCCCGGAATATAAGATTCTCGTTCTCGTGACGAATAACTGGAGATAGGCTTCTGTACTGGATGGATCGGTCATCGTCGGTCGCCAGACCCTCAGACGAGATAGTCGAGCAATGAACGCCTCATTGCAGCACAGTGAAGGAGATTTTTTAGCAGTCACGAGAAACACATGTTTGACATTGACAAGTGAAGCTTAAATCAACTGCCGTCAAAAGCGAAAGCAATCACTGTCCCCATGCAAGTAATCCCAAAGCAATGCCGCCAACTGTTCGTCTTTGAATTATTTCCACGTAAACCCGCAAGTGTCAATAATCTCGTCGGTCGGTCGTCAGTTTTAGTTGGTGTAGGCAGATACGCGTACGTAGATCGTGTAATTTCTTCATCGCGAACAAACCATCACTTTCTTCCATAACAGGATATAAGAATATAAATGAGCAAGCCATTCCTCTACATAATTTAGTTAATTTTTACGCGCTAAAGCAGCAACTGTTTTTAGCGCGTCTTAGCCATCGCAATTCTGTCCGTCTGTCTGTCCGTCTGTCCGTCCGTCTGGCACACGGGTGGATCAGTCCAAAACGGTGCAAGCTATAGGATCACCAAATCTTCACCGTCGGCTGCCTGGAAGACTTTAGTTTTAGGAGCCGTAAAGCTTTTCCATAAATTCGAAGGGAGTCACCCCGAACGAGGGCGCTAAATGAGAGGGGTGGGCAAAACTTGCCATTTTTGGCCAATAAGTCGCTGGCGGCGCGGTCGGTTGATTCGGACGCCGGCTGTGTCAGTCACTCCGGTAGCTAAGTTGGTCTATATGCATGCCAGCAGCTGCGTTGTTCGGTCGGTCGGCTCGCTGGAGTAACATAAATCATTGCCCGTGCTGCGCTGCACGTACCGGCTACGCGCCTCGTCGTCGTCGTCGAGAATTTTTGTCGGCAACGGTGAGCCATGTAGCTGGCGGGGAGAGACACGGCGATCAGGAGAGCAGGAAAAAAACATATATTATAACGCCGCGTGGGGTTTTCAGCGGACGCCCTGAAAAGACCATCAGAGGCGGGCAACTGCAACATTGGCGTAGCTAGAAATGTTAATTGAGGGTGGGGCTCGTCTCCCTTCCCCTCCTCTTTCCTTCCCCCTTTCGTTCCCTTCTCTTTTCCTCCCCTCTTACCCCTTTCTAACTTTCTTTGTCCTCCCCTTTCCCTCTTTTCCCTTCTCTTACAAGTAGGACCCGCTAAAATCCAGCAAGGGGGCCTGGAGGATCGCTGTGAGCTCCCTAGCGGGGTCTGGGGCGGAGCCCCAGCCGAAATCGAATTTGGTGCATTTTAGCTTTAACAGATGAGAACTGGTGGCAACAATTTTAATTATTTTTCCCAAAATAAACTGAACAAATTGGCAAATTTCGCGCAGTTCAAACATATGCTTATGTTTTGTCTGGAGGATTGGGGGGCTGGGCCCCTGGGCCCCCCTTGTCTACGCCACTGATCTGCAGTGCGGTTGCTAAACGACTGACTCAAAGTCTACCTCTGTATGTGTGTACTGTACGTATATTTATCGTGGTTTAGCGCCGCGGCGCGTGTGCACGAAAGCGGTTGCTATCGCACTCAGGGAGCGGTCGGGCAACCGTCTGTCTGTCTGTACTCTGTAGATCTGTTGGGGCGCTGGCTGTGTGATTATCGATGTTTTTGACCGCCAGCCGCTGACTGCTGGAGGTGCCTGTATGCATGCATGCACGGCCGTCGCTATATACTCGATAACGTCTTGAGCAGTGATGTTTACAAGGACTTGAGAGCCAAGGGCCAGGACCAGGACCAGGACTTTTCCTCGAGGACCAAGACAAAGATTAACATCACTGGTCTCGAGTCCACGTATAGCTGCTACTGACAGACATTGGCTTACAGCAATGGTTCATTACGTATTTATGTGCTCGGAAATAGCAGGCAGCGTCGTGGTGTTTGAGCTGATTGAACATAAACGAAATGGCTGACTTCATCGTGAAGTCCAAAAATAGATGGAATACCAGTGTTACCAGTGACGGCGATGTGTGATGAAGTCTTGAGACGGTGGTCTTTGGTCTCCAGATTGGTCCTCGTTTTTCGGCGTTAGAATCTAAGCTTTCGGTTTTTGTCTTTTTAACATCAGTTCCGTGCCTCACATGCATTGTGTTTGAGATTGAATGTGAGTTGGGCGTCCAAGACATGATCCGATAGTCATTTAGCCTACGCATCTTCGTTTTGATCTTGATTAGGCTATGCTCTGATCACCTGTTTCAGTCTGTTACTGAATGGACATTTTGGCTCCGTTGTTTCCAGTCACGCGTGTGACGGGACGCCATGCTGTTTCAGTTTACGTTCAAATTAGAGCTGTCACAGTTGACGCGTTAATTAACGCGTTAATGCGTTAATAAATTAACACGCGTTAAAAAAATTAACGCGCGTTAAAAAAATTAACGCACATGCGTAAATTTATTTCATTCAGTTACTAAATTCTGTGCATCAAATGTTCGGATATTCCATTAAACTGCAGTTATATGACAATCGAATGAAATCAAGGAACTAAACTAGTTTTCGTTTCATCACTACTGTAAATAAACAATTACTTATTTATTTCATTGACAGGCTAATAGATTTCTAGAAGTAAGAAAATTTGTCGGTTGTGCAAGTTCACGACAGGCATCACGGTAGGCTATTTTCATTCCAGTCACCCTCTCCATGTAGTCCACTGTCCACCTACAACATCGGCAATATTGATAGTTACTTTATTAAAGTTTATTACATTTTAAATCTTTATTTATTCACCAATCACAAATGAACAGACAGACAGACAGACATACAAACGTACGCACGAAACTGGCAAAAGACAGTAAGCAAGCAATTCGCGTATAAGCGTAACCCAATAGAGTCCATCACAAAATGATGGACTCTATGATGGACAAGAGATACAACATAAAAATACTGTAATAGTTAAATAGTAAATAGTTTAAATACGTTTAAAAATAAAAATTATATGTGTTTTTAAAACTTTTGTTTCATTTTTCTAACTTTCTATATTCTATAGACGGGTCCCATAAACGTCTCGGGCCCGGGGTAATTTACCTCCTACTCTCCATCTCGACGGGACTGGGTGCGTTAATTTACGCGTTAATTAATGCATTAAAAAAATTAACGCACTGCGTTAAGTAAGTAGTAAGTAAGTAAGTAGTCTGCATTTGTAACGCGCCATATGTCAAAACAGAAGTTCGAATCGTAGGCGTTAAAAAAATTAACGCCTTGACAGCTCTCGTTCAAATGCGTCAGGTAGGCTAGGTGATGCAGACGTTGAGTGAAGTTGTGGTACCAGTAGGTAAGTAAGTAAGTAACTAATTTTGTCCAATGTCACAAGAAAAACCGCTGAATCTGAGACGCAAATGGCCTAAAACTATGCTGTAGAAAAAAGGTCCAAGTGCAAAAGGACGGGATTTGATGTATTGGACAACGCCGAGGTCTGATTATTCTAGACTGGACGAGTCATCAACTGATCCATTCCAAGTCACGTGATGAACGATGGACGAGGGGTCACTCACTGGCCAGGCTCGTGGGGCTATAGACAGGCACGCTCGGTCCCCGGCGGCCTGCCCGTCATGGTGGCCATGCATTGCTGGGCCGACCGCCTGCTGGCTATTGTGGCTGGCGACCAACAGCCTTGATCTAGACACATCAATCATGTGCCGCCCAGCCACAGCAAGCCAGCCTCGTTCAGGTGCCCGTGACCGTAGCCGCTGTGTTAATATTCATGTCTAGGCGTGTTCGGCTGCGGCTGGTGCAATCTGTCAGCTGTGTTGTGTCTGCTTGCTTGCCAGCAGCTGGCCTGGCTAGCTGCTAGCTACTAGCTGCTTGCTAGCTGGCTATTACCTCAGTCTTCCCTGCACTGCTGGCTCAGTCAGTTGCTCGCCTGCTGTCTTGCTGGTCGCTGTATGTAGGTTATTTAGCTGCCGGCCGGCGGAGTTTGGCCGTTGTCTGCGGCCGTCTAACGTCCAGTTAACTAGTCTGATTGGCTGCACGCTAAACTGATATTCACGAGCATTGATGAGGTACGTGGTAATTGAGGTACTAATTTAAGCACCTTTTACTGGTCGTTTACTTGTTTCTGTTAGGAGGGCGTGAGCTACACTTTTAAAAAGTAATTTTGTGTATCGTGACTTCTCGAAATAAGTCGGTTCTGCATAGCTCGGCAGTGCTGGCGACACGTTTGCCGTTTTGCAGTTTCAGCAGTAGCGAGCGGCGCACACCAGAAGCGTTGCCGACACCACAGCCTGTAGCCCTAAACCTAGTCGAGTTGATTATCAGCCCGGTAAACTGAACCACTTGTCCATCTTATAGGCCCACCTCACCTTATAACTGGCGCCTGAAGTAGACTGAGAATCGTTACTGAACTCGTTTCCGCGACACCGTGTATCGATGCTTCTTGTAACGACGTCAGCCGCACTGATAAATGTTTTTAGCTGCGGTTAACGCTCGTAATGAATTATGACGCCATGCGTGCTCGCCGTGCCGTTAATGCGGGATTGTGGACTGTGGAGACTGGTCGGGACGATGGTAAAAAGTGGATGTGCGGATCTCCGGAACAGTGGTAGGGCTAGGGTTAAGATTAGGGTTGGGATTAGGGTAGTGGAATGGGTTAGGGTTAGAAGATAATTAAAATAACAAATCACAGCTCAATTACAGCATCACTTGTTGCAAAATCTGCAGATTTGCACATCCGCAATCCGCTTTTTACCCGTAGCCGACTGGTTGCGCGCAGGTAGTCGCCTCGTTGTTAAGGCTAGTTCAGACTGAGAGAGCTTCAGCTGACATGGTCCGGCCGTGGACACGGCTCGTGTGAACCGGGCTCTAGAACAAGGAAAAATGTGGGCGCCAACTGACGACATGATATGCGGTCGTCCTGCCAGTTGAAAAGCGTCTCGAACGTTGATTGGCAAATTAACAAATGAATTTTAGGTTTTCGGTTAAATATGATGTGTAAGTTTAACTGTACAACAGATAAGGTTACAAAAATTTGAACTTCTGGTGTTTTTTAGATTTTTAACAAAGCTTTGTAGGTCACCGCGCAACGAACGAGGGCGCTAAACGAGAGGGGTGGGCAAAACTTGCGATTTTTGGCCAATAAGTCGCTGTATCTCAGTAACGGTGCGAGATAGGGCCTAGGTTAATATTAATCACTAATAGGAAGTCGTACACTGGCTCTCGATTGGCGCCAAATTCAATGACCTTGAACAATCTTGAACGCCGAGATAGGGTGTTTTGTGGATTTTTTGGCGATTTCGGGCTGCGACACAAGTTTATATCATTCACAAGGTGGCGCCACGGAACTGTCGTTGTGCGATCCAGATAGAGAATTTGGCATTTGTATATTAACTTAGCGTGAACACCCCAATTTTCGACTAAACTACTGAACCGGAACTGCTATAGGCTTTCGCGCGTCTCGTGAGCATTAGCTCAAATTTCTTGTATTACAAAGTTATGACACCGCACGGAATTATGGCTTTCTACCCTTTTTGCCGGTTTGCCCTTTAGCTGATTTGCTCACTGGCTTGTTCGCCTCGCACGTTGAACGATTCGTCCCCCTCTCCTCAGCAGAAAATTGTTTTCAAGAAATCAACGTTATTTTGGTTTAGAAACCTGAAGTATGCCAGAAATTCAAATTTCAGTATTCTTGTTTGTTGTGCAGTTTAAAGTCGCGTACAGAGCGACTTAACTGCACTGAACTGAACTAACTTTGTCGTATTATTGTATACGTTTATTTTTATTTTTTTCTTTTATTATTTTGTTGTGCTACCAGTGATGGTGAATAAAGATTTTCACTAACATCGTTTAGTTTCTGATGAACTTACCAATGGGTAAGCAGTAATGCATTACAGTTATCACCATCTAATGGCGTCGGCGGCCTACTCGACTACGCTCACGTACGCGCAAACCAATGACTTTTGGGCTTGCCGTGCTCGGCCATTGATCATTTCGTCAAAAACTAAAGCGTGTCAGTTCAGTTCACTTACACATCATATTTAACCGGAGATCTAACAAGAAAACCCAGCTGTCGCTAGGGAAGACACGCTACATCATATACAGTTCCTGTTGCAGTACTATGGCCTTTAAGGTCATTCAAGGTCAATGATTTTCTTGTCATTTAAAAGTCAATATGTCACTTAGTGATTAATATTAACGTTGGCTCTATCTCTCATTGCCTCCTAGATAGGGCCAGTTTTCCGTTGAAAAACGCACATTTTCCCTACCCCCTTTCCATTCAACCCCGAATTTGAAAATGTTACCCTAGCGCTAGATCGTTGAAGTTTTGCATTTTTAGATTTAAGACACAGTGTGTAAAAAATTGTTACGACCTACCGTTTAGCCACAATACATTCGTTACGGACAACGACGACAGACAGATAGACGACGACGCACAGACGCCACATCGTGCCATAGACGCCCTACAGCATAGCTGTAGCGAGTCAAAAACCCAAACTTGAAACCTGAAAACTGTAAAATTTAAAGTCAGTTCAGTTATGGCTTTTTGCTATGCTGTTGTCCTGAAAAAAACCAGCTTAATTGAGTGGTATATGCTCTGATTACTTTGGCCGGCCAACATCTTTTGTCTCATCTTTAGCACCCAACCTAAGACTTCTGCCCTGCATGTTAACCTCACCGATTTTGACATAGCATCTGCAGTGAGTTTAGTCAGGGCTTGACGTGGGACGGTGTGGACCGGTATGGCATATCGACACTTCTTTTCCCAGAAAGGACATACTGGTATGCTTTGCAGGCCTTTTTTTGAGATTTAGGCCACTGGTCACCGATCTTTGCATCGATCAGTGGCCAAAATAGCGTTAACTTGAAGAAAGGAAGAGGAAGAAAGCAAAGCTACCATACCGGCGCTTATTTTTTTCACTTCAAGCCCTGAGTTTAGTGGAAAGAAGTGCCACATATGTCGCTGTCTGTCCGTCCGACAGTCAACCGTCTGCGTTTAAGCTAATTACCACATCATTCTTGTTGTAGACGTTTAGTGTATTTCGCTCTGGTTTGATTTATAGCAATGCAGTATACAGAATGCATGACGGGAAACGCGTTACTAGTGTATAGTAATATTATACAGCGACCATTCGTCATAAGTTGTGTGTACGGGGTGGGGAGGATCGCCTCGCCTGTGTGACTGTAGTCTGTGTCCAATAACAACGCATAAACATGCACACGCCGCTGAGACATTGACTAATAACTTCACGCTGGTGGGCAGTGGGAACGCTGCTGGCCATGTGTGACATACTGAGAGTTGAGTGAGACCGGAGGCGGGGCGAGGGGGGAGGGGGTAAGGTGACCTCTGTTAAAGTGGTGCAGAAAGGTCGCGTTTTAAATGAAAAATTGTACTGAACGTCTTTGAAAATGAAAAATAGATGCGTCTGAAGAAGACGGATCAGAATATAATTTTTTTTCACTTATTACATGTGGAAGCTCACAACTGCACTTGGTTGGTTGGCCCTACCCCTATTATAGTTAAAGACATCTTATTTTAATCCGTTAAGTCATAATACATAGGAGCATATGCAATTACGCATCCGCCAAATTAATGAACTTTTTGCCCATTTCTGGTTGACTGTTTCATGCAGGGGTAACCTCTCTTCTGACACGGGCAGTCTTTCGGTTGTTTTTTTGCTGGATTGAGTGGGTTGACTGACGGTGAATTTACAACGCAGACTCTGTTGCCATTCTGCGCATATGAATAACTTATGAATAGTGTAACGATTTATGGTACAGCTACAGTGTAGGCCTATGTTGTATTCGGTGACCGGGGAGGCAGGAGTGGGGCTGGTTGGGGCGCGTAGCGTCGACTATGATGTATTTATGACAGGGGTCATCAAGGTGCGACGCTTTGTGCAATGCGGGCGACGGGCGACAGGAGACAGGCGGATGCAATAACGTGCTTAAAAAATCGTCGCGATATAATAAGCGACATGTAGTCGAGGTGGAGCATTGTAAAGTGATAATTAAAGTAGGCCTAAAACAAGAACGTGCAGAGCTGTAATCACCAGCACCACTCGTAGATGTAAGCATCAGACATTCGGAAAAAGTAGCTAATTTTAAAGGCATGCATGCGTCAGTTTTAGCCTATTATTCGTCAAAATGTTCACTGCTAACTGGTGGCGCAGGACTCTGAGACGTCAGTGCTCATTGGGCGTCTTTCAGTGTAGTCCCTTTTTATGGGCGGGATCGCGTCTTGCAGCGCAAGCGATTCCGCCTATTCATACACATTTCTCCGTGACGTGGTCTGTCTGCTCCCTTTCGCATTTCGCATTCGTGCAGCGTGCTGAAATTGTTGGACGGATTTAGACACTGTTTGGCAGGTAGGCCTACGCTTGTGGGGGCCAGGGACACACTGTGCCATCAGTCATCGCAAAGAACTCCTCAGCGCGAGGAACGATTGATGTCGTCATTATAGACTGTTGTGTGGAGATGCTAGATACACGAAACGGCAGGAGTTAGACAGACGCTGCAGACATGACGTCACTGCAGACTCGCAGTGGTAGTCCATAGATCTCAGACTGACCGATCCCCCGTCCCTGTCCCCCCTCTAACTCTCTCCCGTCCCCCGGTAGCGCGACGAGTCATTACGTAACAGCCTGACTGTGACTCAGCTGGTCCGAGAAGCAACGGATGCTACTTGGCTCCGCAGCCGCATCCGCCGTCCTTAATGTATAATAACTTACAGCCGCCGTGCACCGGTGCAATGCTCGTCTCTTTGCGTCGCCTGAACTGTCTACAGTAAGGTGGAGGTTTTAGAGGCATGTAATAATAAAAGTATTAACAATAGCACCAGTACGTGTGTCAAAAATGCCTCCAGTGTATTTTAGAATTGTGTTGTGACACTTCGTGAAACCCTCTTTTTCACTGTCGTTTCAAGTTTTCTAGATAAACGGTATACGTTGGTACTTTGCATTGTGACAGATAATTAGCCGTGGAGGGGTACTGCAGATGGATAGCTTTCTGATTTATTAGTTGCATTTCTGCATTTTCTGTCGCATCGCAGTCGTCGACATTGACGAAGAATGCGACTAGAAAACGATCGATGAGTATGGGCCCATTTAAGGGGTATTTGTCAGGTGGGACGCATTTTCACCGGTGTTGAACTGCCTCTAAAACTCGAAGAGCATGAAAGACCGCCCATACCCCCGTTTCCCTGCTGTCGTTACCGCCGCTATTCCGAGCGCCGATGTCCGTCTATCTGTCTGCGAGTCTGCGACGTCATTAATTATAGTTTTTCTAAAGTAGTGGACTGCAGTCGACGAGCTAGGAGCGAGCAGCGCGCATGGCGCGTGTTGTGCGTCACTAATGGATGGCGCCGAAGTGTGAGTTGTGGGAGTATCGCAGGGGTATGGGCAGTGGGGAGTGGACGGCGTGTAGAGACGACGGTGGTGCCAGGATGTCGCCATGTGTGTGACGTCATCGGATCCAGCCGGGCTAAGCTCCAAGTCGTCTTTTTTACTTCATCCGCCACCAGTCCACCATGCGCCTTCATCACCACGTTTTTACACTCGACGCTATATTATGTGCGTTCATGTGTGACGATGGATGATTATTTGCAGCGCCAGTTTTATGTACCGTACGTCTGACTTTAAAACTTCGAAAAAATGGTCATTAGTCCGAAGGGGCACTAGTCCGAATTTGATCAGGTTCTATTTCGCCGTAGCCTGGGGCCGCTACGGCGCCATATCCAAAAGGCCACTATAGCCATGATCCGCCACTGCCAGAAATGCGATTGATTCCTTTTCCTAACATATCACTAACCTTAATAACCCTATATTTCTAGCCGTCGCGCGGTTCGGACTTCTGCTGCTTCGGAGGCGTCGGACGACTGCACACCCGGAAAAATGCCATTGTGTGTGAAATATATCTTGGTCAGTTATGTGCTTGCAGGATGCGTTGAAAGGTGAAGTATCTTAGTATGAGTCGTAATCAGCAGACGGCGCTGACGTCGTCGCGGTCCAGCACAGCAGCAGCAAGCAAAGTGGACTCGGCGTCACTCAAGTCAACTGACAGCAGACCGCGCGTTCAGCAACTCAACCAGTTCATTGTGTGCGGTCTCTGCGACGGATACCTCATCGATGCCACTACCGTCGCACACTGTCTCCACTCGTGTATGCTACTGTCTCGTATTGTCTTTGTCTTTTATTTTCTTAGACTGTACAATAATGCGATCACACATTAGTTGTTTTTGCAAGGAATCGTTTGATTTGATTGACTTAACAACGCTTGACTTCGCTTAACCCATGAAGTTTTACGCTTGAAGGTGTGTATAACTCTTAATGGGACTTCATCTCAGAACTATACGGAGCGTCAGCTGCCATATGGGATCACACAACACAGGTGAACGCGCCTTTCCTTAACCCCTGCCAGACAGACCGGTACTCGATTTATCTGTACCTTGTAGGGATGGAAGGCTGGGTTGAACTTGATTTGGTCTCAGTGGCATGAAACTGCATGAAATTAGTTTTAAAATGTCCCGGAAATTCCGTACGTTACGAACTCAGTGATACTTTGCCTTCCGTGTCTTCCAGGCGTATATATAAATGTCTCTTACCCGCCGTTCGAGTAACTCACTTGAATTTTTGACTTTGCTGCTGCAGCGCTACTTCGCTACGTTTCCTTTTATGGCGCTGAAAGCCTGTTTATGTTCCGGTTTGCTAGTGAGCGCGGTTGCTTATTGCTGACGTCGTCTTAAAGTCCACAGGTTGTTGCTAAGCATGTGCAGTGTAATGCGGCTTTTTATCACGTCGACGACTGTAGGGCTAGAGAAGTCACAGTATGCCGAACCCTTTGATAGCTGTAACGCTGCCTATAACGTTCTTGAAATGCAAGAAATTGCAGTAGTTCTGTGGCTGGCTTGTCTGCGCAGTGACTGTGTTTCCCGACTGTACAGACGGGTGAAATTATTTTAATTATTGCAGCATCTCGCGTTGTCCCGGCGACAGCATACTTTGTTGTTTCTACAGTGTCGACTTGTCGAGCAGCGACGATGGTCGTTGAGCAGCGGTCATAAGTAGTATACACCAGAGCGTTTTTAACTATTCTTTTTGAACTTCGAAGCAAGGCGAAGGGGCAGTAAGTCTGGGGGTTCGGGAGCTCTCAGCGAGGTCAGGGCCCAGGGGGCGGAACCCTGGTAAGCCGTTGGAGTTTGTGCACATCGTGTTGTTTGGACTGCACGTTTTGGCTGCACTCCACGTTCACAATGTACGCCCTGCTGCACACAAGTTCTAGCGAATTCGGGAGCGTACGATAAGAAATTATTATATTCTGAGTATTGTGAGTGGCGACCGACGAATGTAATGAAAAGCAGCGAAAGCGTGGTGAGTGCGTGCATGGAAGCAGTATAGAGTGGATGGCGTATGTATTGGCTACAGCGATGCCAGGAAGGGAGGTTAATGACGCAGTCCAGACAAACGGTTCTAGTTGCCAGACAGATGGACAGACTGGCCTATCCTAGTAGTAATATACACGCCCGTTACAACGGCAGTAACTGCTGCGTCGTCGTCGTCGTCGTAAAGTCGGCCTCCACCGATACGTTGCTATAATGCAGCATTGGCCGCCAGCGGGCGTTCGATGATTGCCTTGTTCTCCTCTTGCTTTCCGTTCCGGCCTTTCTCTCCCCTCCCCTCCACACTGGCGCGCTCCCCCGGCGCACGCCTTCGATCTGTTTTCACGCGGTGAATACGTGTGTGTCTGGCCGGCGTTGCTGTTGTTGTTATTGTCGCTGTTGTGTAATTTAATATTGCGTACAGTATACGACATTAGTTACGACCGACCGGAGGTGCGGCAAAACACGCACTGTGTCGCCTGTTACGTCATCTATACCTAATTACGCCTGACCTCTTTCCCTTCTCCTCTACCCACGTAGTCTACCACATGCCGCCATGCCTCGAGCATGTCACGTGATGTCTACGTTTTGCTCGGTGCTAATTTATATGCACCGCGTGTAATGGCGCAGTATTATTCTTAGGTGTGCTGTGTGCATGGCCTATAGGTCTGTCTGCGTGCAATGCATGTGGCTGACAGCGCACCTAAAGATTACACGTAGGCCCTACGGTGACCTGCCGTGGTCTATAATCAAGGGCGCTAAGCTGGAAATCTGGAGTTCCGAGTTAGGCTATTTATAGTAAACATGAAGAGATTGCCACGGATTAGTAAAGTGCTGACTACTAGAGAATTTTTCTAGTGCATAGGTTGTATTTTGCGTGTTCTTTGCTATGACTTAGTGGGTGGTTGAGCAAGAGAAAAAAATATCGGCGCTCACTGCCGACTGCAGGATATGCGGCCGTCCGTGTGCAGCTGACGAACAATGTCTCGGGCATTCGTCGTTAATTAGATTTAACATTGTTTTGAGGCCTTGTTTCCAGTTGGCGCCTGAGCTGCCTGGCCCTGTAACCGTCACGCATTACCGGTGACCTTGACTTTTGACCTTTTGAATAAAAAATGCCAGCGGTTGGAAAGATAGCGTTATTGAGAAACTGGCGAGTGTGTGTATGCGTACTCGTATATGCCGGACGTTTAGCATTAGACGGAACTTGAAACGCAATGAAAAGAACAATGTTGCTGGTAGGTAGTTAGCCGACTGCCGGCGAGCCAAGGTGACATAAATTATACGCAGAAGACGCCACACAATGTCGCACGGGCAAAGGTTGTACAGCAAGCTGCTACTAGCCAAGCAAGCAAGCGAGCGCATGTAAAACTACCAGGTCGAACAAACGAACGCTTTGCATCTGCGTTTCGTCTCGCTCGACGTTTTTTAACCGTTCACCGCCTGACGCTTGGGGTCGCACAACGTCACACGGGGATTCAGCGTGCATACTGTATAGGCTGGCTGCTTTGGGCAATATCCGCCGATAATAGTGCAAGCGTCGGGAAACGGTGTGCACTGCTAGAAGCGCAGTCGATGGCATTACAACTTTCTAATCCTGATCCCCACGATCACAATCCACAACCACTGGGTTGTTCGCCGACCTTTCCCCGAACTTTCAGACTCAACACAGTCTTAGAAGACCCCGCCAGCATCACCGGTTGATCCGCTGGTTTGGTTTGCGCCTGCTGTTTGATACGGTCTATCGGTGGTGGCGGCGGCGGGCGGCGGCTGTGTCTGGCTGCTGGTGAAAACACGCCGATAAACAACAGCCAGCCCCGCGGACCCCAGGCCGGCCCTGCCGCCGGTCGGTGGGTCCGCCAGGGGAGCTTTACGATCACCGGGCGGTGACGTAACGCCGCCGCGGCGGCCAGTGAGTGGGCCGAGCGTCGTTTGTCTGTCTGGCTCCCGCCGCGGTGTACCCAGCGCCGCCGTCCGCCCGCCGCAAATCATTTAGCTCGGTCTGGGCTTGCTGCCATGTTCAAGTCGTCGTCGGCGTCTTCCTCTGCAGCTCTGTAACTACGACGTCGTGACGCGCGTCACGTTCCAACCCGCCCGCCTGACGACTGGGGCTACTTCAAAACAACAGCGAACCAATTTATTTCCAGTGCCGACTGCAGGAAAATACCGTACCGCCGCCATCGCGACAGCTCTGTGGCTGCGCCCGCCCGCTGCCGTTTATTGTAATTTTATTGATGTTTATTGGACCCGCTGGTATCTGCAGATTTACTTGCTTGTTTACCTCAATCGACTTCAGCTGTTACATGCATTTCGAGATGTCGCTGCCATACCGGACGTAGGCCGACTGTATGCCCTTTCCGTTGCACCAATCATCGACGAGTTCCGACTTCCTGTTCCGAAATGCAAGCCAGTTCCCCGCGCTGAACGCGCGCTGCATTGACGCTACGGCCACACGCTGCAGTACACGCTGTTAACAATGCGTAGCATGTGACGTCATCATTCGGGTTCGCAAAACATATTTTATTCAAATTAATTCAAAGCGATGTTATTTTTATTTCAATTGATCAGCGTGCTTTGCTTTGATGTTACGCCGCAGCGGTTTAACGCCGTTGGTGGCCGACTAAACTCCGCCGTACGATCGAATTATAATATGTGCGGCGACGCCGTCTAATTATCGTCCACTTACCACGCAAACTGCTGCTGAGGTAAATATGCAATACATCATCTGTGACTGAACGTCACGGCCTTGGACTATATTATAACGCCTTTGCCTAGCATCGTGGCGGTAAACAACAATACTGTAGTAATAAGTTCTTAACTATAACGGGCGTTATGTCTGCTGGCTCGGCTCGGAAAATTAATTATTCTTCCCTTTTACAGCCTCCGTCTTTTTCTTCTTTCTGCGATGTATGCGTATTTTTGCGTAACTCTGTCGAGCACAGTGCGTAATGCAATACATAATTCATAAGAAGTAAGTGAATAAAAACATGCTACTATTGCATTGCTACGAATGCTAGATGAGTTTGTCCTAAGTTCCTAAATGGGAGGCGTTATTGTTTCTGGCTGTAGGCGTTTTGTCTGCTTAGATTTGCCCGCAGTCGGTAAATTTACGGCTGCGTCTGGTGTAATTAGCCGTCCTATGGGAGGCTGGCCGTATTGCTCGTCTTGTCCGTCCGTCTGTTTGCCCGTTTGTTCCGTACGGGCTCTTAACTGGAAAAATAAAAATGCGTATAAAACCAACGTCGGTATAATCGTTCTCCGGATCAGTTGAAAGATCAACGTGGTCACGGGACGTCAAAAACCTGAAGAGGATAACGCGTATATGACATACATGTTTACTCAACAGAATGGCGGATGAAGAGCCAGGCGGATCAGGCGCCAACTGTAAACTAGACCAAACCGTGCATTTTTTACCGTACTGTCAACGTCTGAGACGCTCGAGCAGTTGACGCACGGCTGCATATCACGTCGGCACTGGCACTGTGTCGTGTCAGCGTCTGTGGCCTGTTGTGGTCTATGTTTGCTGGACGTTAATCGAACTGTTTGCACCATGCATGACTCCAGCCCCCCTTGCGCCTTGCACCTGCAAGCGTCTGACTGATGACCATTGACCAACGTCCGCTGTGGCATGCTCAGAGTCCACTTTCTTCGATTTGTTGTTGTGAATTTTCTGTGCAACAAGCTGTAGAACAAGTCCGCTAAAATCACAAGCCTCTTGACAGCCGACAACACATTCGCCGTATCCTGACATGTACACAGCCTGTTCTTTATCACAAATGTATAATGGCACTAAATTGTCTTGTCTGTATTTATGTGCCGTTAAGAAACGACTCACTTACTGTGCACCGATGTAGAACTTATCTCTTGCCCAGACACCTTAGCTCTCCGATTACTGGGGTGAGCGTTAAAGCTTCTCCACTCGACTCCGACCACGCCGAGTGTTCGTACAGCTGTACGTACGTCTTGTTGGCCAACAGACCGACGACAGATGGAAGTAGTGGAGTGTGTGTTTCATACGTGGCCAGTGCTGGTCGTTGGACGGGCGGAAGGGACGGTGCGCGCTTTCAGCGCTGTCAGCGGAAGGCGAGGCTCCGGGGAGCCGTGGTGTCAATGCACCGCGGGATTCATCTCTCAGTCAGTTTTGTATTATCGATTCTCCGACAGGCTGACCCAGAGGACCGCTCGCGTGCAGTCCAGCTGTCGATTGTATCACGGGTTACTCGGTGCACTGCAGCCCGCCCCGCCACCGGCAACGTCCGTCCGTAAGATGATGATGCTAACGCTGCTGCTGCTGCTGCTACCACATTTACTCTTGTCTCTGCCGCATTTTGCTTGATTTCCTCCCCGCTCACTTTTTTCACTGCTACCACTTTGAATGCCACAAAACTGACTGCTCGGATTTAAGTCCGGACTGCCGTTTTCTATGCAATTTACACAGTCTTGTTTGCATGCGCTTGTACAAATAACGAGTAGGCTATAATGCTTTGCTATAATTTTAGTTCCGAAGGAAGTTGATCCACAGTGGTGGTTTAAACACTTAGTTTCGTCTGTGCATATAGCACAGCACTGTGTAGTGTGTGTCATAGACTAAAGAACGATGACGTCACACTGACGCGGTTATTGCAGAGTAAAGATAGTGTTCATTTGTGGTCAGTTTTAGGCGGTTTGACTTTCCACGCATCGCTCACTGCCCTATATTCATGAAAGTTTTAGTCATGTATAGAGTATTATCTGATTTAGGGCTCACCATGCAGTGAGTGGCATTTGATATGAAATGTTGATAAGAGAGATGAGAGAAGATGAGATGGTCGTTATTACAGCAATAACGTAGCCTATAACGTGTATATTATGAGCAGTGGCGTGGCGTACATTGTCGGTTGTGACATTTGCATTGCTTCTGTGGGAAACCCGTCAGCATGTCATTATATGCATAACCCTCTGAACTATGCCAGTAAAACGAGTATCGTCCCGATGGCCGACGCGCCGCGGAGGAGTCATGAGTGGACAGATATCGTCATGCAGTAAATAACTAGAATTGTTAATGTAGCTTGCTGTACGTTCTTTCACTGGTTGCCGAGGTTTTTATTATTCCTCGAATATATCTGTCACGGATCTCTTGCTGTGCTGAGGTGAGTTACAGTCTATGGGCGGGTTTCTCGTTCTTTTTGGTTAAGTCACTGTTAACTAGAAACGTTGACTGAACGTTTAACTTTAGACGCATTTCCGAATACCTTCGTTACTGCCATTTTGCAAGCATTTAACTGATTGGCGAACTAGTTGAAACTGGCCAATTAAAGTTAGCCGATATTTTTGCCGCCCGTTGCCGCGGTCAGTCGTTTCAGAAACGCATCATTAGTCCCCTAGTTATCAGTCACTCTCCAGGTCGTGGTGTAGGCCTATAGGGGAAAGTGTGGAGTTTTGAGTATTTAATTACTGGTGTGTGTGTGCAGTTTGTCGAAGTTGCCTGCTGAAACATCTGTCCAGCGGCAGCAAAACGTGTCCGACATGTCGAGACCAGATCAAAACACGAACCATCACCAAGTTTCGGTATGTTGATCAGTTTCCTTTTCGGTTCACCGTTTAGTCCGTTATTTTGGCATGTAGTTTCGCACGTGATTAAAATGTCCAGCACTCAGTTGCCTGCGTTTGCGCATTAGTATTGACTGCCTGTAGTGCCATTTCTTTTATGTATAGTATGTTGATTTCTTCAAATTACTGTTAGTATTGTGTGACGTTATTGATATACAGTAGTAATATTTCTATTCCGTGCAGACTGATTTGGCACTGCTGGCATTGTTATGCATCTTGTGTTGGCCTCTCCGCAAATTTTCACTGGCGTATTCGGTATTCCAACCCCCAAATCTTTCCATTTCGTTGGGGACCGCAGGGCTTGAGTATACTGCACTGATATTTGGGATCACGCCAGTGTCTGCACTCTGCATGTAAAGCGACATCTCATTCTGTGCAGCGGTTTTAGCACTATGCACGACTGCATGCGACAGACGGACAGACCACGCACGCTATGCTAACATCTGTGGGAATAAGAATAGCTTGAAGTGACACCCCCGTATTGAGCACCGTATTCTCTCTTTCGTCAACAATGACAGTTGGGAAAACTTTGACGATCTGAAGACGCTTTTCAGTATTTCTACTATTCTGTCATTTTTCGCTGCATATTCGGACAAAAGACAGTATTTTATTTGCAGTCGAATTGGGGAGACGTTTAATGTCGTTTTGTGCATTGCAGCTCTTATACAGGGTGCGGCAAAAAAAGCCCCCTAAAGTTTTTCGCCGTTTTCTCAGCGACCACTTGGAATTTTAATTTGGAATTTTACGCATTTATTTGCTGAACGCAGTTACATCTAACTGCCAAACAAAATTTGATTATGTTAAAAAATGACGAAGTTATAGAATTTTTAACATGACCGCCTACCGATTTTTCGGCATTCAAAAATGTTTATGCTAAAAATGCTATTTAATTTTTAAAAACTGGTTACACGTTACTGCCGATGACGTCACAGTGACGTTTTGACAAACAGCAATTTATATCGTTTATAAATTATCATTAAATTTTCCTTCCTTTAAAGCAATCGCCGGCTGCCCACTGGATTCATCTTCCAGCAGGACGGCGCGTCAGCACACACGTAGCGCGCAACGCCGCGCAGCGCACAGAACTGGCTGCGGACCAATTGTCCAGATTTCATCACCAAAGACCAGTGGCCTCCAAATTCGCCGGATATGAACCCAATGGACTATCATGTGTGGGGTGCAATGTTGGAAGCTTACCGCAAGCTTAAAACAAAGCCGAA
>Ga0209671_1001204_pt1 | contig 20878 bp, 7 predicted proteins | sample WorMetHERISLAND2_2_FD_187401 | JGI IMG/M metagenome (GOLD analysis project Ga0209671, IMG submission 187401) | Marine gutless worms symbiont microbial communities from Max Planck institute for Marine Microbiology, Germany - Olavius geniculatus... | ecosystem: Host-associated > Annelida >... | reverse complement strand
TTACAATGGCGCCTATGGGGAAAATTTAAATATTCTTTAAACTGTCATAACTTCCGTTGTGTGCAAGATAGAATGGTAATTTTTGGTTCTAAGATAGGGTTTTCGGGGTCGGCCTAATTAATGGTGAAATTTATATTCACCCCCAGTTGATCCCCATTGAGTCTTATTGCCATGGCAGCGAAATTTGGGACAAAATTGGCTGTAACTCGGCTTGCGTAAGAGATTTTTGCGCCTATAGGGGGGTTATCGGGGATGGCTCCACGGTACTATCGTTTATCGTTACCGGTATGCGATCCAGATAGAGAATTTGGTATTTGTATATTAACTTAGCGTGAACACCCCAATTTTCAGCTAAACTACTGAACCGGAACTGCTATAGGCTTTCGCGCGTCTCGTAAGCATTAGCTCAAATTTCTTGTTAAGGTTTTCTGTTTATTTTAACACATATTTTGCTTGATCTGCTTTCCTTAGGTAGTGCAGAAGCATACATTGGGTGAGGTGGGAAACTGAACTGTCATTTGATGGCAAATTGTGTCAGGAATATTTGTACCAAAAGTTACTAAAATCTGATAATTGGTTTTCACGTTGCTGTCGAAAATGTCGGGATGCTTTTTTGAGACACAGCGTACTGTAGTTTAAATGATAGTACTGTCATTAGAGGCACAATGCCGTATTTTGTGTCTCGGCCACCGTTATTATATAGTCAATTTTGTCCGCGATTTTGTCCGCTGAATTGGAATCGACGTAACGCTAGAACACGCCAATGACTGGCAGCGAGAGATGAGACGTTGTGATCGTGTGACAGACAAAGACTCAGTAGAGGCGCGTACAGAGCGACGTAACGGAACTGAACTGACACGGTTCAGTTTTTGACGAACTGATCAGTGGGCAAGCAGGGCGAGTCTACTGGTCATTGGTTGACGCCTACGTGAGCGTAGTAGGCCACCGACGCCGTTAAACGGTGCCCACTGTAATACATTTTAAACCACACTTAGCTTGCACTGCTACTGCTTTCACAGTTTCCGGCTGCAGTCGTTGCGTCATAAAGCAAACGACGGTGTAGTCCAGGTCATTTAAGCTTGGTTTAAGTACTGTCTGAAGTGGTACATATGTTCGGACCTCGTCCTCGCTTACCCACTCCAGCGGTGCAGTATCTACAGTAGCAAACATCTACTGCTTGTCAGTTAGTTCAGTTTAGTTCAGTTCAGTTACGTCGCTGTGTACGCGCCTTAAGTTGTCAGTCGCTCAGTGTACAGTCAGTGCAGGTTCGTCGTTGACTTTTGTCCCGAGGTTGTTGTGACGTCGCCCTGAAAAAAGCCTGAGTGTATGTCTTCCGCCACCACCGCCGCCGTGGCGCGTCCCGTGGGGGATGGGACGCTGAATTTGCAGGACCTAAAAATGACGGATTTTAACTGTTGCAAAAACTGGCCAATAATCGTATGCAGCCTGGAGGGCATACCTATAAAGTTTAGTTTAATCGGTCGCGTACGTTTTCTGTCGCCACGTCTTATGTCGTAGTTCAGACTACACTTCAAATGCCGTTCGAATGCACTTCGAAAGTTTTGAACATGCGCTAAACATTACGACCGATAGTCAAAAATGTTTCCGAATGTTTGGAATGTACACGTAATTCCGTCAGAATGTTTATAGAGTGCGCTTTGATTGTCTAAAAATGCACAACGAATTTTGATTCTGACGGCATTCCGTCTAATTCTGACACTCGTGTGACTAGGGTTTAAGGCCTTAACAACTAGTTTGAAGCTTTAACACCTGGCTTAGCGGTTTAAATCAGTAAGACGCTGGTAGTAATTTTTGAGATCGAACGGTAACAACCTTTACTTGATTTGTGACGCGTGTGGGGGCCTGGCCCAGCGAATGTTCATGGCCAGGGCGGAGTCGGCAGCTATACGGGTGGGTCGGGTGTGTGTGTTGCATGGATGGCCGCCGGCGACGTCCGTGGATCCGAGGTGTGTACTGTAGACGCTCTCTGGCCGGGAGCCCGGCCGCCACCTCCGTGTGATGGCTGGATCGAGTTGTATAGCCTCGGGCGGGCGCCGTGTGACGCGAGACGAGACGCTAGTTCGCTGCACGGTTGTAGCTGTGAACAAAAGTCGCCGCTCGTTCTTCCGGTTTACTCTGCTGTGCTGGTTATTATTGTATAATATTGTCCTTCGCATGTCTCTTTCTGTCTCTGTCGCTTCCTATTTTATTCGCAAATGATGAGTAGAAATGAACGGTGAAAAAACGCAATGTAAACAAACAGACAAACGGCGAACTTGCTGTTTTAAAGCGCGTACAGAGCGACGTAACTGAACTGATCAGAACTGACACAGTTTAGTTTTTGACGAACTCACCAGTGGGCGCGCAGGGCGAGTCCATTGGTCATTGGTTGACGCGTACGTGAGCTACCGACGCCGTTAGACGGTGCCTAATATAATGTATTACTGCTTGCTTATTGATCAGTTCGTCAAAAACGATTTAATGCCAGATTTAATGTCAGTTCGGTTCAGTTTAGTTACGTCGCTCTGAAGGCGCCTTTAAAGTGCTGCTCAGTTGTTGAGTATACGATTTGTGTGGTGTGGTGACTCCAGGACGTAGTAGCGTGGCGGCGTTGAGACGAGGGTGATGCAAGCTTGAGATCGAGTGAAGCGCTGACGCGGCGTCATGTTCGAACAACTTACGTGCTCCAGGCCAAACCACCAGCTGCTCAAGCGCAAGAGAACTCATTCCTCCGAGGACGCCGACGACGATGACCATCGCCAATCGTTGTCGTCGTTACGCGGCGCGGACGATCAACAACAACGACAACAGCAGCGACTACGACGACGCGTGTTCGAACTGAGTCTGGCCAAGGTCCGCACGGCGGCGCCACTGACGCGCTCGCTGCGTCGACGCGAACCGTCGCTTCTGCGATCCGTCCTGATCTTGAACACTCTGCGGGCGGTGGACCCAGCGGCGGCCCAGCACTCACTGACGGCCGGCAGCGGCATCGTCATGGGTCCTCCGTCGACACCGTTTCGTTCCACTTCATCCGTGCTGGACGAGCTACCCTGCTCACTGCTGCTCGGCGACGGCTGGCTTCCACCTCCACCCGCGGCTTCGGCCTCGGTTTTGACACACAATGAAGCCATGGCCTCGGCCTCAGCCATGGCCTCGGTATCGACAGTGGAGGACCCTTCGCGGTCCCTCGCTGCCGACGCGACGACGACGACAGCCGTTAACGCGGCGTCCTCCTCCATCCTGGACGATCTGTTCGGCAGCACCTGCGTCGAGCGGACTTCGGCGGCCGCGTCACCCGCTGCAGCCACCACGCCGGCGCCACCAGTTCTGACTTTTTCGTCGCTCTTCGACGATTTGGACTGCGCGTCGGTCTGGCCGTCGACGTCGTCGACCACTACGCTTGTATCACCACCACCATTATCGTTATCGTCGTCGTCGTCGTCATCTTTTTCCTCGGCGGCGGTGGAAGTCGACTTGGATCTCGACTTGCCTGTGTTTGACTTTGAATTACTGACGCCGGTGTGTCTGGGTGCACGGACCATCCTGCCCAGCGCTTCGTGTTCGTCCTCTCTCTGCAGCGGCAGTGGCAGCGGAATTCTGACGTCCTCCGTGTGCACCCAGCGCAGTCAGGTTTTCCTCGACGACCTGGAACGACTCGAACAGATACTTGTCAACACGTGACCGTTCGTCCACACACAGGCCGCCAAAACCTGTGTTAAGGCGCCTACAGGGTGACGTAACTGAACTGAACTGAACTGACACGGTTCAGTTTTTGACGAACTGGCCAATGCTCAAGCAGGCCGAGCCCACAGGTCATTGGTTGACGCGTACGTGAACGTAATCACGTAGGCCACCGACGCCGTTAGTCGGTGTGTACTGTAATGCATTACTGCTTGTCAGTTGTTCAGTTCAGTTCAGTTACGTTGCTTTGTACGCGCATTATATACGCTTGTTGTTTTGCGGGGGTCGAACTCCCCCAAGTTCCAACTGCTATTCAACCCCTCCCCCGGAGAATAGTTTTACAGACTTGCGGTTTGCAGTGCCTCGACAGAAGCATTTCTTGAGTGAAATCGGGTAAAAGGAATGAATGAGACTGATTTGGAGTTTGTTTTCTGCTATTTTGACTAAGAATAGACATCTGCAAGAGTGTCTTTTTTTGCCAGAAGCTGCAGTCTGTGTATGATTTGAGGCATATACACTCGGGTGTGGTTGCTGTATAAATCATTGTGCAATTTGTGCCACGTATTTTCAGTAGTATTTTGTCTAATTTATACTTCCGTTTAAAGAGCGGTTTGTAGGCTTATGTAAGGTTGAGGAAACTATTGCGTTTATTTTGCTGCACTTTAATTGAGTTAGGCCAATTATGCATATAAAAGTTTTCGATTTCCTTTGTCAAGGTTTACATGATTTTGTAAATTAATCGGATTTATTTACTGATATATAGTTTCATGGTGCTGGAGAATGTTCTTAATTTCAGAGGTGAGCTGTAAAAAGTTATGTATTTTTGAAATCTTCTATGTTTGTCGTATCAGTGTTATTATCTCCAAGTGAATCTTGGATGAAGTTGAAGCTTCATGTACGAGGCTGCAAGTGATTTTCAGTATACCGCAGTTTTGGCCTTTAGGCTGTTTAACACTAAAGAATATATTGAGTTTATTTTGTTTTTAGGGGCGTCTATCCCTTCCCCCCTTAAACAAACATCTCTTTCGTTCTCAGTTCCTCCTCTTTTTCTTCCCGTTCTGCTCCTTTTCTTTCCCCTTGCGAAGCGGCCCCCTTCAAATCAGATAGTGATTCTAGGGGAGCGCTGTAAGCTCCCCATGCAGTGGGATCTGTGGGAAAGCCCCATGTAGCGACACCGATTTTGGTGTAGGCTATTCGCAGACGGAAAATTCATTTCTTTTAATCAATTATAATACGGACTTTTTGTACAGAAAAGTGAAAACTTCAAACTTGCGTCCATTACAAAATTCGCACTGTTGTGTATTGAAGCTTAATATTAAATCGTATGTATATCTCCCCTTGAAGAAAAGTTATTCGTGATTCATTTGGAGCGATTGGTAGATAGGGATAGAGACTCCTGTTTATTGCGATGTCTAGGACAGCACGCCTCATGTTTGTATAACTGCTGTTCGTTCGACCAATGAATTTTACTGTTCTAGCTTGTAATTTTTTTATGTCTCAGACTATGATAATTGTATAAAGTGGTGCGTTGAATTAGCACAGTGACTGTTGCCGAAGTATTGAAGCTTTTTACGACTATATAGAAAGTACTCAGAGAGTGTTACTGTAAACCAGCACCGAGGAATGTGCGATGTATTTCGTTTTGCAATGATAAACTGGTATACACTGTGGCGTAGATAAGTGCGCCTAGTTTCCTTTCCCCCAGTCTCCAGAGAAGACAAGCACACGTTTAAACTGCACTAAATTTGGTCAGTTGATCCTCAGGAAAATATTTAAAATTGTTGACACTAGATCTCATATTTTAAAAATATGATGCAACAAATTCGATTTCGTCTGAGGCTCCGTATGGAGCGCTTTCCCAGACCCATAGCTGGATTTTAAAGGGTCTTACTTTTAAGAGAAGGGAAGGGGATAGGAGAAAAGGGGAAGGGAAGGAAAGGGAGAGGGGAAGGGATCGAGGCCCCGAATTCACATTTCTTGCTATACGCCACTGGGTATACACGATATTGAGATCGGGCTAATCTTTAAAGTTGCTGTTATATTGTTGTGCCCCTGCAGTAATACATTCGAATCGTTATTTCGGATATTTCAGATGGTTGAAGAATAAGAAATGCATCACGCAGATCATGCAGATATGGATTCATATCAATGAGATCACCACCAGATTCCGATGGATCTTTTCCCATTTCGAGATTTGCCCATTTCAGAAATTTCCTTAAAAATTTTCCACAGATTTCTCAGTAATCTTGCTCCAGGATATGCCTAGACGAAAGGATAAACAGACCAACACCTTTCGACGACACCTCAAGACTCATTTTTTCTCCGGCAACACCGCCATCAACTAACTGTTACCATCCGCGCCTATATACGATTCGAACTTCTGTTTTGACGTATGGCACGTTACAAATTCAGACTACTTACTTACTTACTTACCGACGGGGAAAACAGAACGTCCTTGGTGGAGGGAAGTATTTCACGTAGCCATACTGGTAGATACTTCTGAGTGTGTTTTGTGACCGTATATAGTACATGTAAAATGTAAATACATGCTCAGCTTCGTTCGCGATGTATAGGCCTTTAGCGTCGTTGTTTTACACAAAATCGGCAGTATATTTTTGACTGTTTTTTGCTGCTCGGTGACACATGCAGTTAAGTTAAACGTAAAATGCACAATTTTGTCGTTGACAGCTTTTCTTCTATGTTCATGTTTGCTCAGCATAACATAATAATAGGTTATATAATTTTCCTGCTCAGTGATAACGAGATATCATCAATGGATGGTCTGCATATGATATTTCGGTCGTATAATATACGATAATATATAATATATCGTATAGTATACTATATATTATACAGTTTGCTACAACGGCTACACGTTTTGTTTGTCAGTTTTCACGGTAATTGCTTGCGGCTTCTGCCAAATGTTTTTGATATGCTCTGTATCGCATGTAGGCCTATCGCATCCCCCTGTCCTCCAATAGACAGCATTCTGAGATTGATGACTGGAGGATAACATGGAAGATTATTAGAACTACCATTATGTTAATTACATATGCATGCGTATAATGGAGTTCTTACAATTTTAGGTTTAGCTCGTGTTTTGTGTTTCTGTAAAGGTTAAACTTTCTGTTTATTGTAAAGCTTAAACTTACCGTTCCATTATTGTGTTTATGTGCATTCTGCCTGAAAAGGCCGTCCCCGAAATGACCTATACTGTGTCAGGTGGGACGTTAAACCCTACTCACTCACTCACTTACTCGAAAACCCAAATTTCGATTGACAAGGTTTTGTGTTAACTTTTCCAGCTCAGAAATTTTGTGTCGTTTTTTCCGAACAACGATTGCGCATCAACGACACTTGTGTATTATTGTTCTCATGTTTTGTACTGGTGGTTAGTTAGCACTAGCAGATAGGCTTTTGTGCTCGTCATGAGCATACAGGTCTGATCGAGAGTAAGCTTTGCTCCATGTGGTTGTCACATATAGTGAGTGGATTGTTGGATTAGTCGCAACTCTGCTAAGGCCAGTACAGAGCGACGTAACTGAACTGAACTGAACTGAACTGACATGGTTTAGTTTTCGACAAACTGACAACGGTTGACGCGTGCGTGAGTTTAGTATGCCACTGACGCCGTTATACGATGCCTACTGTAATGCACTACTGCTTGCGCATTGGTCAGTTCGTCAAAAACTAAATCATGTCAGTTCAGCTCGGTGTAGCTAAGCCCAAATTCCATTACGCCGACTTTTACCGAAACTTCCCCGTGGAGAAAGTCGTGGACACAAATCACGTAAGTGGCGGACACAAACCATCTCGACATGTCGAGATGTTTGCGACAAAGTTCGTGACAAGTCCGTGACAAACCCGTTTGTGTCGCTATAATGGAATTTAGCCCGTTGCAATGCACAAGGAAAGTCAGCGACAAAGTCTGCGGACTTTGTCGCGGACACAAATAATGAAAGTCGGCGTCGTGATTCGTGATTTGTGTTCGACTTTGTCTCGGACTTTGTTGCAAAGTCGGCGTAATGGAATTTGGGCTTTACGCGGCACTGTACGCGCCTTTTGTTTTTATGTGGACTTGTGGTTGTTTTAACGTTCCGTTAATTGTCTACGTGTTTTGTCGTAATCGAGATTTTCCTAAAAAATGGTGGTAGACCGTGCGTAGATCAGTTCAGAAATAAGCTCGCCTGAAACGTGTTTCTGGAAGTGGCCAATTTAGCGTAGCCTATATATTTGGCGTTTTGCTGCACGATCGAGCAAACATCGAGCAGCTAGCTCGACGTTCTATGGTAATTAACTTGCTAATTAGGAGAGCGGGCGGGTTGTAATTCGAAGACTGATATAACACGTGATCACCTGTGGGCTAAGAGCCTAAGCCTAGGCCTACATTTGATCCAGGGGCTCAATAGGCCTGCTTGAGCCAGTTCTGTGTTTGCCCGATGTTTGCTCGATCGTGTAAACACCCTATTACTCTTCTGTTTGTGCGCCGTTATCTGCATGCAGGCTCTGTAGGGGGCTTCTATTCCCCAAATCTAGAATCGAAATCGGGTTCAAGTTTCCCCTACTTTCCACTATTCCCCCCTTTCCCGCCCCGTTTTTCATTTCCACTCCCCTTCCCTGTCTTTTATCCCTCTTTTTCTTCACTGTCTTTTCTTTCCCCCTTTTTTCCTTCCTTTCACGCTCCACCCTTTCTCTCCCCTTCTTAGGAGCCCCACACCCTTAGTTCAACTGAGGGTCTGTGGGAGCGCTGTAAGCTTCCCCAGCGGGTCCGGGCATAGCTCGGCTGCCAAACGATTTGTGATGCATTTTGAGCTAAAACAGCGCTTCTGGTTATATAGCAATTTCGCATACACCTTTAACGATCCTCCTATTTTTCACTGGGTGCATGCTATACCCACCAGGTATTGGGATAGAAGCCACTGGTCATCTGTTGCTCATTTCCGACACTTCCTGGACATCGTATAATATGTTGTCACGGATCGTTCGGGTAGCGAATTGTGATGTCTTTTAGTTGCTTGATATTGCAGTCACGTGTGGTGTGGGCGGTGTGGCGTCTCATAACCAAACGACCATCAGGAATGATATAACCATGCAGCGGCTCGGACGTCTGTATAGACGTTGACGTCACGCCGATGACGTCAGAGCGTTTGCGGCCAATCAAAAATTAACGAGCGCGACGGGTGGGTGACTGTGGGATAGTTGAGCGGGCACCTGCATTAAGCTGGCACTCTGCTTCTGTAGTTTGTACTGCAGTCAGTGTATATTGTATTTTGCCGCTTATTGCGTCATTGCAGAATGCGCCCCTCACCCCTGCTACTGCAGAGCGTTCATATGCCGTACTCAAGTCTCACAGTGCTAATTAATTAGACCTCGGTCTCTGTTTCTTTTTGTGTAGGTATTATTAATTCAATCAACTTGGCAGTCCGCGCTGCTTCTTAAAGCGCATACAGAGCGACGTAACTGAACTGACAAGTGTTTAGTTTTTTGACGAACTGACCGATGGGCAAGCAGGGCGAGCCCACTGGTCATTGGTTGACGCATACGTGAGCGTAGTCACTTAGGCCACCGACGCCGTTAGACGGTGTCTACTGTAATGCATTACCGCTTGCCCATTGGTCAATTCGTCAAAAACTAAACCATGTCAGTTAGGTTCAGTTCAGTAACGTGCGCGCGTTTACGTTTTCTACCGGACTCGAGAGCTCTCGCCGTATTACTGCTGCAGCTTTTAATTTACCATCGTCGTAGAAACAGTGTATATTTAATTAATTTTCTGCCGCGCGTATTCTATTCTGCGCTCTTTCGCGGTTTCGGTAATTTTAAATCTGATCTCTATCGTCTGATAATAGATAGCACATTTTTATGTCGCCATGTGCAGTTCTGTTTTTACGTCACACTGGTATATAGCGCCTGTTGGCGTTTTGTGTAAGTCGGTTGCAAGCGTGACCGTCAGATGGAAAAGACTTCCTCTAGCTATATTAGCTCTACTGCATATCGATCCAGTCATATGTTTTTGATCAGCTATACAGTAGCTACATCACGCTGCATGGCTCAAGAAACAGTCAACATACCTATTTACCTTCGAGGCTCCTCGAACTGCATTGCTCAGTAGCCTGCTATTATTATATGGCTTTTCGGACACGGTTGCAGCAACGCGCTATATGATGTGCACTGCTGATAATATGCGTTGTAGGCCTGTTTGTACAATATACATTTTTGCCGACAGTGCTGTTCGGGCCGCTGTTGTAGGCCTATTAGAGAAGCCATTAGGCTGTGTATAAGAAAGTATACAAATTTTGAAGCGTCGTTTCGCGACACGCAAAAGCATTTCGTCATTTTTCACTCATCCAAATGATCTCCACGTTTAACGGATCTGGCCCCACTAAAGGCTTTATGGACCATTTTGAGATTTAAAAAACATAACACGTATGCCTACATTTCACGTTCCCAGGGACGTCGAGAGCCACAACGGGGTCAGGGTAGAGCATTCTCGCGGGGCCGGTCTGGGGAGAAAATTGTTTAATCCGGCGTTTTAAATAGCGTATTCTGGGGTACTATATATTTTTGAGCGACGGCGGTGTCTCGAGCCCAAACGTCTCGGGACCTGTGAAAAACTTTCCCCTTCCTTTACCCTCTCGACGGGCCTGCACGCTCCGTGTGTAAAAACATTAACAAAAGCGTAACACTGCATGCATTAATAATATAGGCTTCGCACAACTTTATGTGCTTATAGTATTGGGCTGTAATTTTTGTTGCGATAAAAATTATCCAGAATAGTGATTTAAAGTAAACCGCAGACTCTCTGCGTCTCTGTTTATCAATCGAGACGTGGTTGTTTTTGCGTGATGTTGTGCTAGACTTTGATAACAGACCGTCAGGTCTAAGGTCGTGAAGATCTCAATGTTCTCAATGTTGACACCGTGTCTGGAACCTTGAGTATCGTCGGTGGCTTCTATCTTTATACCTGGTGGGCACAGCTTGCGCCCAGTGAAAAATAGTTTTGTTAATTGGTGTAGGCAAAATCGCTTATCGCCAGAAGTGCCGATTTTAGCTCAAAATGCACCACAAACCGTTTGTCGGCCGGGCTTTGCCCGGACCCGCAGGAGGAAGCTTACAGCGCAGACTCCCACAGACTCCCGAGCTGGGTGTGAGGCCCCGGAAAGAGGAGGAGAAGGATGGAACGCGAAGGGGAGAGAAAAGAAGGAGGGGAAGGGAGAAAAAGGAAAGATGTTAAAGAAAAGGGCGGATAAAGGATAGGAAATTAGAGTGGGGACAAAAAATGGGGCGTGAAAAGGGGGAAATGGGAAGGGTGGGGGTAACTTGAGCCCAATTTCAATTTTAGATTTGGGATAGAAGCCTCTGAGTCTCGTGTTGGTCAACTGGCGCTATTCAGACGCTCTTGACGCGCTACATACATGCACTTTGCGTCTCAACTGCGTCAAGTGTACGTTTTCGTTTGTTTTTTTTTCTGCACGTCGGCTTTGCGATATTCCCAAACTCCACTACTTTGTTTTCTGTTGTGGATTTGTCGTAGGCCTACAACTGTATGTTGTATACAACGAATAATAGCCACACAATAGATCGATCAAATGGTATACGGGCCAAATACCAAATAGTTTGAGCAGACGTATTCGCGAGCCTCGCAGACCTGTTGGTCCACGGCTATGGGCCTGCTCGGAGATTGTAATATTTAAATTTTCAAGTTCGTCAGAAAGGCGCATTTTAATTGGACACACGCCAAGCGGTCGTTTGATCGTTTTTATATAGCATCAGTTCGTTTCATAAGCCAATTCATGGTCGCTTCTGAAGTTATTGATTTCGAAAGGTGGTAAAAAAATTGCTTAGGCCCTATATCACTGTTAAAATACATTTTGTCAAGACAGTACTGCAACTTTTCATTACACGACATAATTATGACAAGTCACGGTATCAACAGAAAAATAAATCGAAGTTTTTTTCTCCCGCAGAATAATTACTTTACCGCATTTGCAATTTTATACTTGCTTTTTAGTTTATGTCAAAAATTTATCATTTGTTGTTGATACGGATGTCAACGTGATTTTGAGAAATCACTTCCGTTTGCCATAACGTCATCATTACCTGTTTTCAGTAGGTTTTTTATACAGCTGCTAGTCTTTAATTTGTGTCATTTTACAGTGTAAAAGCATTTTTAATAAAAACTTTAAAGTACAATATGGTATGCTTTAAAAGATGTTTAATTTTATTTCTGCTTAATATTTTCTGTCCTTTGTTCCGATGCGTCGATTGGGTAAAATTTTTAATCGTATTATCAGGCTAAAAATGTCATGCTCTGTTGCAAATACTTTAATTTTGAAACTGCATTTTTATTGTTAAAATGAAGGAACTAGACTATTCGTCGACATAGTGCACAGTATTTGATCGTGTAATTATTGATGCACGTGATTGTATTTTTGAGTCTATTTGATGCGAAGTATTGGAATCAGTCAAGTCTGTCGTATTTTCAGTTTTTGCGCATTTGTATTTTGTAATAATTCCGTAGTATTTTTGGTTTGACTGGTTGAACTGTTACAATGTTTCAAGTATTGTTCTTTGTGCTTGCTCTGCTTGCCAGTCAGAAAGCGGAAGGAACTTCATCACAGAGTTTACAGATAAGATAAAAAATATTAATAATCTTATTTCAAAAAAACACTAAACAGCCGTTGGTGGTTGAACTTACACGCTGCTCACCTGTCACAGGCATAGAAATATGAATCTAAATTCAGCATACACGTCATACAATTTTGTATCAAGCTTTAATAAGGTTGTCTGGAACAATCGAAAATCTGTAATGTTTCAGCCGACCACTCCCAAACGTTTTTTTAAAATGTCACTTTTTTGAAAACGCCGTGAACATTGTAACGACTGTAGTTTACACATGTTTTATCGGTAGAACACGGTGAGCGATAAACGCACAAAAAGTACTTATAGAACAAAATTCTATTTAAGAACATTTTGACTCAAAGCGCAATTTATACAGTGTGGGTACTGGAGACAAAAATAAATCTGCCGTATTTTCTTCTCTGAATAGACAGCTGTTGATGACAAAATTAATGCTGTTGGCTTACACAACCCATTATCGCCCGGAACAAGACTCCCAGCTTACGCAGTCATTTTGTGGACTGGATACTCCATTGATGTCAACTTTTTCCACTTCGTCAGTCCTGCATAATACTGCTGCTATTTTTTTTACAGTACTTGCTGTTTTTTGGTCAAACACGACTGTTTTTCCACGATTATTTCAGGTTAGGTCGGATATTACGGAAGCCACAAATGGTAGGAAATGCATTTTTAGAAAAACTGATCATGGTTTGCAACCGTGTATTTAGGGGCAGCCTTGCCTGACCTTTGCCGCTTGAAAGTTAAAAAATAACGAAATGGGACAAGTTAATCATAAAAGGAAGGGAATTTGCCAGGTCTAATACAACAGTATTTTTCTGCTGTTATCGGCCTCCTTTATGCAGTTCTGATTTCAATCACGTATCATCGTTTCATGTTTGTAATTCGACTTTGAATGTTGAACATAGGCCTATTGTTGAAGATGTGCGGCAAACGCACACATGTATAAACGTTGTACTGAACTGTATTCGCTGTCTTCTTCAGTTGTTTTTCACAATTATTTGTCGATAAAAATGAGATTAAACGGCATTCGGGAGAAAATAATTGTGTCTGCTACGAGCTGGATATGCTACGGCGTCGGTAGCTGTGTCGCGTGGCTCTCGCTATATGCCGGATGTCGTTCGTGTCGCGTAAAAGCATCGAACGGTTCTGTCTAATCGTGTCGTGGATGCAGATTTACCGCTATACAGTCTTCTGACGATTCGGTCTACGAATGCAAAGAGATGTAGGCCCTATCAACGTGTTGACTTTGTATAGTCGAACGTTCGCGGAACATAGTGTATATTGTTCGAAGCAGATAGTCTTAAACAGTAATGGAGTTCATCCAGTGGCTTCTATTCCTTTAAATTTGAAATCGAAATCAAGCCCAAGTCCCCCCCCCAGTTTCGGGCTCGAGACCCCTTCTTCTGGCTCTCATTTCCTCTCATTACTTTCCTTTCCATCCGCCCTTTTTCGCTCCCCCTTTTTCACTACCCCCCTTCTCTGTGGTTTATCTTCTTTCTTTCTGCGTTCCCTCTTTTCCCTCTCGTTGCCAAGTGAAAAATAGGAGGGCAGTTTGATGTACACCCTTAACAAAACTTCCCCTATCTATTTTTTATTGGCGCAAGTTGCGCTTATTAGGTATAATAATCACGTTTATTCACCACAAAGGCAGAACATAAAAAGCAAAAAAGAAAGAGAAAAAAACACATAAAAGCACACGCAGAAGCACACACACAAACACAGCAATACTAACACTAGGCCTAACAGTCAACAGTATAGGGATAGAAGTCTTTGAGCTCATCGCACGTCTTCAGGACAGCTCTGCATGTGCCACGCTTGATCGGTTTTTGTTATGAAACGTGTTGACGTTCGTATTACTGTGCAATGTGCATGGCGCATAAAAAGTAGAACTTTGAAATTGGCAGTTTTAGAACCGATTAGCCTCGATCATTGCAATGAAGAATGGTCGTGTAAAACACCGTGTTCAAGTTATTCAACATGACCACCCTTTATTGCAATGGTTCAAGCTAATCGTTCCCAAAACTGTCCGATTGTTTGATCTAGGCTATGCAGAGCATTTATGTTTTAATTTTTATGCACTACTCCGCAGTAAGTTCGTGCCGTTTCTCGAGACAACGGCGTGCTACCAGATTTTACGCGCAAGCATCATATTTTTCACGGTCGGCTACATTATTTTTGCGGACGGCCGATGTCAAAAGTGCCTTTTTGAGCTCTGTACTGTCAATTAGACAGCATTCTGACATTAGTGACTGTCTGGATAACAGGGAAGATTATTAGAACTCTGTCATTGCTTTCACATATGCACATTTAAATGAAAAGTTCTTACAATTTTAGGTTTAGGTTCAGCTCATTTTTGTGTTTTGTGTTTCTGTGAAGGTTAAACTTTGTGTTTTATTAATGCAAAGGTTAAACTTTTCATTCTATTATTGTGTGTATGCTGTATGTGCAAGTCTGTCTCAAAAGGCTGTCCCGAAATGACCTATACTGTGTCGGGTGGGACGTAAAATCCTACTCACTCACCCCCCCCCATAAAGAGCATTATGAGATAGATGACATATCTGGAGGATAACGGGGAAGATTATTATAACTGCCATTAGTCTTACATATGCAAAATTATAATCGGCAGTTTTTACAATTTTAAGTTTAGGTCGTTTTTGGTGTTTTGTGTTTCATAAAGGTTAAACTTTCTGTAGAGGTTAGACGTTTAGTTTCGTTATTATCTGTAGCCTATGTGCATTTTGCCTGGATCCCCGAAATGACCGATACTGTGTCGAGCGGGACGTTAAACCCTACTCACTCACTCACTGTTAAATTTCGCCAAGTTTAGTTCAGCTTGTACCCGTGACACATTATGATGTCAGTGTTACGTCACAACTAACAAAGAATATTTAATCAACTGCCATATTTTGTTGCAATATTTTGAATTAATATTTCTTAAGCTACAACTGGTACAAATTTTGTGTAGTGATCATCATTTGAGTGAATTATGAAAAAAAACAAAAGGGGCCCTTCTTATGAAACACCGTATATATTGTCGAGTCAAGTTAAACGTGTCGGTTCAAGATATTAATAGTCGAATCTGTTTTGTACATATTAATTTCAGCGCCTTAGTTTTGTATATTAATTTATTCACAGTATAATGCAATCGGTAGTTGGTCGCAGACAAAGACCGCCGATTTGTCAAATTGTATAGGCCTATTCGACGCTAGCATATTTCATGCCGTATGGTACATTTTTCTCTGTAGCAACACGGAGGAGTCGATATTATTGTTACCCGTTTTTTTCTCCTTGTTACTAGGACGTTGTATGCAAATTTTGTATTCGGTGATATTACAGATATCAACTGCTTGGCAAAATGACAGAGCATTATGCGAAAGCGCTGGCTTTTAAATGATTGTACAGTTAATCGTCTAACAATGGAAATGCAGGTCAAAGGAGATGTCTGTCGTATTTTGTGAGTGCATACTCCTGTGGCGGACAGACTGAGATGTTTTGTAAAAGCGCCCACAGAGCGACGTAATTGAACTGAACTGAACAGACACAGTTTAGTTTCTGACGAACTGACCAATGGGTGAGCAAGACATTGGTCATTGGTTGACGCGTACGTGCTCGTCGTTACATACACACCGACGTTGTTAGACGGTGCCTACTGTAATGGATTACTGCTTGCCCATTGGCCAGTTGTCAAAAACTAAACCATGTCAGTTCAATGCAGTAGGGCCTAACTTATGTTGCTTTGTACGCGTCTCAAGTTTAAAACTTTGTGATTTCATATCTGGCACCGTTACCATTTTATGAGCAAAATTTGTTGTGCATATTATTATTTTCACGCGATCGAAGGTAATACGCAATGTGTTGCAAATGCGTAAACGGATTTGCACAGTAAAAGCGATAGAGTTATTAAAATAATAATTTTGCGATGCTTAACCGTTACATTGATCGGCGTTGTGATATTAGTAAATGATAAGACCAACTGTTCCGCTTTCACAGTCATTAAAATGATTTCCATTGTGATTGTTTGCTTTCTTGATGACGACTAGCCTATACAACGTTTGTTTTTTTTGTTTGTTTTTTTTTCTCGGAAGTGTAATTAAGTAACAAAACCGGTCTAAGTAAATCTCATTCTAAAATGAAAATGCGTCTTTCATGCTCACTTGTTCCTTTTTCATTGGTAAGACCTACATACAATAATATTAAGAAAGTAACACTTCCACTTCTGTAAAAATAATTACAAAATCACCGTCATTTCTACACTGACGTTCAACGTTTATTAAACGTTAAAGAAAAAGTTTGGACAATTAACCAGCAGTGTGACAGAGACAAACACACACACACAGGCGCCTCTGTCATAGCATCCGTATAGCAAGCTATGCTGACCTTCTGTAAAAATCTTTAAAATGCGTTTTATGATTAAAAAAACATTTGTAAACGTTGTTACAACTATGGTTGTTATTCTTTCATGAGAATCGTGAAATTTGAATTGTGCTGTACTCGGGGCTTACAGTGGGAAAAATAAGTGACGGTATAGTATCTTCCCTTTTATGCTGGCGCTTTATAAGTCATTTACTTACTTACTTACTTACTTACTTACTTCATCTACCCTTCTTTTCTCACTCTTCCCTTTCTTCCCATTTCCTCTCCTTCTTTCCCTTTTTTCCTTTAAAAGCAGTACTTTTAAATTGAGCTAGAGGGTCTGGAGGAGAGATATAAATTTCGGCTAGGGGATCCGGGGGAGCGCTGTGAGCTTCCCCCAGCGAGATCTTGGACGGAGCTCCAGCAGAAATTGAATTTACAGCCTTAAAATTTATGATCTGGTTACAATGTAAAACGTAAAAAAACGTTAAGTCCTTCCCGAGCCTTATGACCCGTTGGGCGGCGCTGATCTCCGTTTCCTTAGCCCTCAGCCAGACACCAGTTTACACTGCGAGACCACGGATGCCACGCATAGCGTGGTGTCCCTGTTTACGTCCCAGCTTTTGCTGATACTAATTGCGCCTACCCACGGAAGGATGGCCAGGCTGAGTTGACCTGGGTGGCTAGTCACATACCGACAGACACCCATTTAAGTATTGGGCTTTGCGTTGATTAACTTCGCTGATGCGACAAACGACGTTACTAACTAAACCAAACCATCACCAACTTTGCCACCAATTGTGGCAATAATTATAATTATTATCCCGAGTCCCCGATATCTATTTTTATTTTTAACAAAAGTTTGAGATTGGGGGACTGGGCCCCCTTTGTCTGTATGCCACTGGCCGCGATGTCAAGTCAAGTCGTGCTTTTTATCTCAGTGGCGGACGCCGAGCAGTAGGACCAGCGCGTGCGCCAGCGTGGACGACACGGCGGCAGTAGACGCCACAGACACAGACGCGGAGGAGGAACTGGTTGGACTCGGCGTGCTGTTGGGTACAGCGGCAGTCGTGATTGTCATGTCTCGCTCACCGATGATTCGACGCAGCATCCTATACGCTGACGATGGTTGGTCCTTCGCTATCTACATCAGCACCGCCACACCAGCACCAGCAGCAGCAATAAAGGCGCGTACAGAGCGACGTAACTGAACTGAACTGAGCTGATACGGTTTAGTTCTTGACGAACTGACCAATGAGTAAGCAGGACAAGCCTATGTACGTGAGCGTAGTCACGTAGGCCATCGACGTCGTTAGACGGTGCCTACTGTAATGCATTACTGCTTGCCCATTGGTCAGTTCGTCAAAAACTAAACCATGTCAGTTCAATCCAGTTCCGTTCAGTTACGTCGCTCTGTACGCGCCTTAACGATAACAATAATGATAATCTTATTGTTATGTGCACCGTACGCAAAATACAAAACAAGAAGCCCAGCTGTCGCTACGGAAGACCGACCGTACGCCGATGTCCAAAGGCCAGCAAATGTGAATGAGGGGTTAATTCAGTACCCCTGTTTGGAAGAAAGAGCTAAGAGGGTCAGCAATGGAGGTATTAGATGCGGCATTTGCAAGTGTTTATAGTAAGAAATAATGACTACAACAAACTAAGACTTAATAGAGCACAAATTATTGAACAAATACCAGGTAATAAAAAGATTTTTTAAACAGCTCATAGTTGTACTGAGGTAATAGGCTATACAAACAAGATTTGTGTAAAAAGTCTTTTATTAACTGGTGGCTGTTTGTAATGAATAGTCCAGTGTCTTGACAGACGACAAAAGACTGTGCAAGCGACGACAAGAGATGTTTACTACGACTTCAGCATTTCACAAGATAGTGTAGCAACAGTGTTAAGGTGATGTGGGCAAAATTTATAGATAGGCCTGTTGACGTCAAATTTCTTCTTGCCAAAAATTGTTGAAATCTGCATGTCAGTTTTTACGAAGTTATTCAAAAAATACATAGCGCATGTTTTTTTGAAGTACGGCGTATGACGTATGGCGCATCAACGCAAAAGCATAATTATCTGACGTTAAAATTTATTTACTCATTTGAGTCACTCGTTAGTTCGTTACAGTGGCGTAGTTTAAAATATAAATTGGCGGGCTCGGCTCTCTTCGCCTGCCGTTCCCTACCACTTTTCGTCCCCTTCCCTTGTTTCCTTTTATTTTCTTCTTTCCTTACTCTTCTCCCTTCCTTCCCCTTTCCTCTCTTCCTCTCCTTTTTTCCCATAGAAGTAGAAACTTTAAAATTCAGCTAGAGGGTCTGGAGAAGCGCTGTAAATCGAATTTGGTGCATTTTACTTTTGAAATATGAGAGCTGGATGCAACAATTTTAATTATTTTTCTCAAAATCAACTGACCAAATTGGCACACTTGGTGCAATGTAAACGTGTGCTTACGTTTTGTCTGGCGGATTGGAAGAGGAGGGGGCTCTCTCTAGGCTCTCCTTGGCCACGCCACTTGTTCGTTAAACCAAATACCGTATACACCGTGTCTCAAAAAAAACTGGAACCCCCGACATTTTCGACTGTAACTTTAAAACCAATTGTCAGATTTTGATTATTTTTGGCGTGAATATTTCGGACACAACTTGCCATCAAATGACTATCCAGTTTCTCACCTCACTCAACTTTTGTTTCTGCACTACCTGGGGAAATCACAACCAGCAAAATATCACTTTTTTATCCGACGCGATATGATTGCTTAATTAACATAACGCGTAAAAACACATTTTGTTCACATTTCTGACACTTTGGCTGACATTTTATCCAGTTGTCCTTTTTTTAACTGCCTGCAGTAAAATTGCTTGAAGTGCTGGCTCACTATGTGAACACAAGCAAGACGCTTTCTCCATTCATTGACAGCAGTGTCGATAATGTTCTGCTCCAGATCAATCCGGGCTGTATCAGTCACTTCTTGACTTCACAAACATTCCTAAACTTTATCTGGTAGACACACTGTTGCACGACAGTCAAACCTTGTAATAGAGCGGCTGTTGGGGTCCACAGATTAAGATAGATGGAATTTATCAACGTTTTTTCAGTTATTTTAACACGTATTATGCTGGTCTGATTTCTTCAGGTAGTGCAAAAGCAGACGTTGGGTGAGGTAGAAACGAAAACACTTATTTAATAGCCAGTGGTGTCAGACATTCTTCTGCCAAAAATTTAAAATCTGCTAATCTTTCTTCAAGTTACGATCGATAATGTCGGGGATGTTTTTTTCTGGTTTTCTGTTTATTTCAACACATATTTCGCTTGATCTGATTTCCCTAGGTAGTGCAGAAGCATACATTGGGTGAGGTGGGAAACTGAATGGCCATTTGATGGCAAGTTGTGTCAGGAATACTCGTACCAAAAACTATCAAAATCCAGTAATTGCTTTTAAAGTTACAGTCGAAAATGTCTGGGGTCCCAGTTTTTTTGAGACACAGTGTATGTACCCAAACTCCGCGACGTAAATGGGATAAATAGGCAAAATACCGAGTGTCCGCCACCGAGAACCCAGTAGAAATGGAATCGGTCGAACTCTTTGATGTATATCTCCGTGTTTCCGCTGATGTCATTAACCAGCCACGTCCTGTTGGCTCTATTGTACTCGCTAAGTTTGCTCCAAGACGTCATTCTCTGCACCCAGTTCATCGTTCCTGTGTGATAACACGTAAGATATAGAGCCTAATACCAGTGGCCTTAGCCAGAAATGTGAATTGGGGGCCTCGACTCCCACTCCCCCTTTTCCCTTCCCCTTTCCTGTCATCTTTTTTTCTCTTTTACTTCCCCCTTTCCTTTCTCTTTCCCTACCCTAACCTCCTTTCCCTTCCCTTCCCCCTTATTCCTTTCCTCTTCTCCTCCATTTTTTCCACTTTAGAAGTAGGACCTCCAGATTTTAGCTGGCGGATCTGGGAGAACGCTGTGAGCTCCTTCAGCAGGGCCTAAAGCGGAGCTCCAGCCGAAATCGAATTTGGTGCAGTATAGCATTTAAATAAGAGATCTGGTGGCAACAATTTCAACTATCTTCCTGAGTCCCTAATCTCTGTTTTAATTTTTCAACAAAATATTTAGACTGAGGGGCCTGGGCCCCTTGTCTACGCCACTGCCCAATAGATTATCAAAGTTAAAACAAACAATAAAATATACAGCAATAAAA
>Ga0209671_1001202_pt1 | contig 20905 bp, 16 predicted proteins | sample WorMetHERISLAND2_2_FD_187401 | JGI IMG/M metagenome (GOLD analysis project Ga0209671, IMG submission 187401) | Marine gutless worms symbiont microbial communities from Max Planck institute for Marine Microbiology, Germany - Olavius geniculatus... | ecosystem: Host-associated > Annelida >... | reverse complement strand
CGAGTGCGCAAGCGACCCAGCTTGTCGGCGGTACAGCAGGCGTGGACGCAGCGGCAATCGATGCAGCGGACAGATGGTGACGGTGAGGTGGAGCGACTGAACGTTGACGACCGTCCGCCGTCAGCCGCCAGCTCTTACGATCCTCTTGATACTGTCGTCGACGCAGACTGCACGGGGTCGGTATATATTCCTACATTTCCAAGCGAAGACTTTGTTCACTGTCGTGTGTAGGTCGATCTCATTCTCATAATGCGGTTAACTCTGCATGGCGTGGCTTGAAGCAATTATTATTACATATTAATTATCATTATTTTTATCTGATTAGTTTGTTAATCCTGGAAGTTTATCGATCAGTGCGCTGTACATTTAATGACTAGGCCTATAATGGAGGACTAATGGACAAGGACCATGATGACCACGAGCATTTGGTTGAATAATGTATAAACGTTGTTGTATCGTGATTTAATTCGGCATCGACCTCTTGCTTTGCCGGTTTTGATCCCAATAATTTCGGCATAGCGCGCCGTCTCGTGTGCCGCCACATACGTGTTTACTAAAATATCGTTTCTTTGTGGTAATGTAGACAACCGGGTGCAGCTAAAATGACGCTAAACGGCAACTCGGCGTTGTTAACTGGTGTGGCGGACGTCAGTACAGCAGCACTGTCGTCAGCACTGTCGTCATCGGTCACTGACAGCCGTCATCAGTCTACACCGTCTACTGCTGTAACTGTTCTACAGCAGCAGTTGACAAATGGCACAATCGCTGGCAAACTACGTTCTGGTACTGCAGACACTGCGAGTTATGCATCGACTTCGTGCATGACTATTTATTGCATTCTCTGCAGTGCTACCTCTTCCGTACTGTTGACAAAATATAGAGGGTAGGCCAAAGGAGAGGCTGCTTTGTTGTACTGTTCGTATCTTTGGAAGTATTGATCAGATCGACACCAAATTTGGTGCCGATCTGAACATATTTCTGATGTTACGAGCTACAAAACAAAATGGCTGGAAAACATGGTGGTCCTCCAAAAACAGCATCTAGTCGTTGAACATTCATGTAAGCTCTAGCTATCTGGATACATACGTAATGCATTTGCTTAGCCATTCATAGGCCTAAGTTGAATATTTAGTTCATTCTTAATTGTTGGTTGATTCACTCTTCTGGTAAATTGTGGTTTTGATCTGATAGCTTGCTTCCAAGTTTCAACACTGGCTTCAGCGGCTGTTGTGTTGCTGCAGCTGCTGATGACGTCGGCACCAGTGCACGGCGCAGCAACATCACAACTGATCTTCATCATCATCATCATCATCAGTCAGCCGTGAAAGCTCCAGCGACTGGCAGTGACGACGTCGGCGTCCCTGCACAGTTGGTCATCAGTATCCCAGTCATCAGCTGGGCGACTCGCGCACCCAACCCTCGCCGTCGGACGGTCTGCATTGCACCGTCATCGCTGCAACAGTTTCAGCATCAGCCGCTATCAACCACGAACTCCCAGCACTGTAAGTCGTCGCCGTGGTCAGCGCCTGGTCAGCGACAGCCACGTCCACCGGTCATCTACAGCAGCTACGGCCGGTCCTGGTACGACGCACTCGATCAGCGCGACTGACCACTGTCGACCACACTGATTTACTCATAGCACAACCCGACTGCGCTGGTCAAACCTTACGCCACACTGCTACCGTTTTCACAATTTTCGGCTGCAGTCGTACCTCATAAAGCAAACGACAGTGTAGTCACACTGTCTGAAGTGGTATAAGTTAGCACTGTGTGTTCGCTTAACCACTCCCTGCAGCAGTGCCGTATCCTACTATTACCGTACGACATGGTTTGTCGCAAGCCGTGACCCGAGCTTGCAGACAGCGTGATATTCCAAAGGCTGGAAAATTGCGTTAAGAAACCTAGTTTTTTTAGATTTTTAAAAATTTATACGTAATTTCATTTTTACGCTAATATTTTTATTTTTAAGTTTTGACGTCACGTCGTTCACTCAACAAAAAAGCGATGCGATAGGGAAGGGAAAGTGGTGCATGTGACGTTTTTTCTGGATTTTAATTTAGTCCGTCTTTGTACACTGCAATATAAAACAAAAGTCCAGCTGTTGCTAGGTTATCCAACCGTACTGGTTGTCAGTGACCTTCAAGGTCATACAAAGTCGATGATTTTCATCTCATCTGAAAGGGAGTATGCGACTTCCTATTAGTGATCAATAGCAAAATCTTGACCTTATCTCTCACCGTTTCCGAGATATGGCCAGTTTTCCGTTGAAAAACGCACATTTTTTCTACACTCCTCTACTGAACCCCAATTTTAAAAATGTCCTTTTTGAACTGCATCCTTCGTATTTTGTATGCAGAAACAAAGGGCTAATTATTTCTGTAAAACGTTTCCCCCCACAACCAACGCTTAGCCACAATACATCCGCCACGGACGAACGTCGAACTGACGACAGACAGACGGACGACAACCGTACCATAAGCTCCAGCGTTACTTAAGTACAGTCAGCTAAAAAAAAACCTTTAAAAATCAAAAGCTAAAAACTTCTTCCAGCAACCTAGGGTTTTTCAGCCCTTGATATTCTTACTGTAGACAAATACTGTTGATCGTTGCCTACGACACAACCAGTGCTTCTTAGCAGACGGAGCCCAATTTCTCACAAATCTATAATGCGGCCGTCCCATAGGCCGCATTACAGGTCTTGCTCGCTCGTCTGTCTGTCCCCCTTAGGAGCCTTTTAGCCCGAAAACAAAAAAGCACAAAAAAAACAAAAATTGCTGTCAACGTCCGACAGGGCAGGAGTAACTGGTGTGCCAATTTTTATTTTAAAAGGTCAATAATACATAATAATAATAGACAGCAAGCATGTTGGAAAACAAAATACACTTCTGACCAAAAATGCAGTGAATGATCTGTACGATGCTATACTTTGTCGAATCTGTTTCTTTGGATATCTGGCGTGTTGGACGATATGTTTGTTTCTGGCAATTGTGGTTTAGCAAGTCTACCATTTCATCCACAGTGATCACGTTCTCTTCAGTACGTGTATGCTTCATTCTGCCGATCTCATGCCTTTGGTTGGTGCTGCATGTTTCCCAAATCTCCTTTAATAACAATCTCACTCTTTCCCTGTTGCAGTTTATCTTCAAAAATTCTGCTGGTATTCTCCAAAGACTGTATTTTTTTAACCGGTACAAGTTCTTAATCAGAGCCTTGTCTCTACTGCTAAATGGCACATTACATCAACGGTATATCATCAGTGCATTAAAATTATTATTTACAACAATATCATCTGCTTTTGTTTACAAACATCAGAAATGTATGAAAAACTAAATAAAATTTAATTTTTGTATGAAAATTAGTAAAAATTGTTTCAGAAGATAATTTTTGGCATATGTATTATAGAGATTTTAATGATTTTTGAAAATTTATGTTTCACATGGCAGTGTAGAGACACAGTTAATGTGTAGTGAGATATTTAACAACTACTTTATTGCCAATTGTCCGCAGTATGTGCCAGTGAAAGAATTTTGCAAATCGGTTAATATATGGCGAAAATATGAAAAACAACAAAGTGGGACATTTTTTGGGACACAATGTATAATTTTATGAAGTAAATATGTGCTACATGTACAGGCCTACTAACTATTGCTAGCAGACAATTAAGCTATCAACCAGCTCTTGACTGCTAGCAGCTGTTCGTGGCATTAATGCATTATGTATTATAAACTCATGTATTGCTTACTTCAATGGCATAAACAGGCATTTTGTTGTGAAATCTTACAAATTCACATACACCATGCCTTTTTCGACACAGGGGTATCAGTAACTTGAACACTGTTAGGTTAGCACAGTTTCAAGCAGCCACATTTCTGCAGAGGCCTGCACACCGTCCTGTCCAGGCTTACAACTGCAGAACAAAGCAACTAGCAAATATCACACGTGCTTAATAACATTCACCTCACCATAAAAGATGCATAATGGTTTGGTCATTTGATCGCAGGCAATTTCAAACACATCTGACTAGAAAGAAACTGAAAAAAATGAAAATTGTTCATACAATGTACATTATCACAAATCACAAACAATGAACAAAATCAGGTAAAAACTAAGGAAAACCTGCTGCAGGATTAAACACTAGTCATACTGAAATTGATAATGACTAGTAACTCTACTCTGTAATGCCAGTAGTTGCACAGCAGCCTAACACTAGCAATAAATAAAACATAACTGAGGGTGAATTGGGCATGCTACAATTACTGGGAAACCAAATTGGTATTTAGTACCGATATGAAAGTAGTTCGATTTTCAAGACAATGTGACCTATCCAATCAAATTGTTGCGAGAGCCATCCATACAGGGGTCTGACCAAACCCTCCTCCCATCCCCACAAAATATGGCACTTTACACTTTCATTGCATTAGTTCAAAGAACCTCCAACACTGTTACCGTAAACCAAAACAAACCATAACTGATAAAAATGCCATTAACTTCAGTTTTAAAGACAGTGTAATCAGATGTGACCAATTTTGCGGGCCAATTACACTGTAGTCAACTAGCCCAAATTATTTTAGGGGCTTGCTGGCTGACCCCCAACCACAGTTCCATGAAGAAGATGGACTCTAGAAAGACAACAGCAACAGTAAAATCACACAAAGTGAACCGGTTAAGCACCCATCTGCTAAAACACACTGATCTGCAAGTAGTCAATGAGATACGTGGGCAGCGGCAGCATTGTAACAGACTGTCGAATGGGCGGTTGAACAGAGCGTCGAATGACAATCCTAGCCAGCTCTCTCAGTGGGCGTACACGTACCATGGCGATGTCTCGGAGCCAGCTACACATATCCACATTGTGAGCTAGCGCAGTTGGCCAGCGTCCGTCAGTGATCCAGTCCTCACAGCTGAGGTCTGCCCCGGCTGAGACCAGAATGCACACAGCCACAGTGCGCCCAGCCAGTGCCGCTAATCTGACGGGTGACAGACCGTCACTGTCCCGGACACAGACCGTGGCACCATTGTCCAGCAGCAAGTCCAACAAGTCATAGCGGCGAGGTCGCAGCACCGTGGAGGCAGCCTGGTGGACGGAATTTGTCGTCGCACGACACCTGCGCATGTAGAAGTCAATGTTGGCATTACGCAGGGTCGCCAGAGCTCGCTGCGTGGGTCCCCCAGCAGCCGCCAGCAATGGACTCTCACCTGGTACAAAATAACAACAGTGTGCAACATCATCAGCATACATGATTTCTTTGACTTAGGGTAAGGCTCCCTCCTCACTCCACCACTCGAGATTACTCATATAAACTGCATGTCGATCATTCTCAGTGTAATAGAAATACAGAAAATGCAATTTTTTGTATTGCCGCGTTGTTGAAGCATCAAAGAACCTGTCCAGGAATATGAATAAAGCGAACTTCTCTTCACTGTTTTCGTAAATCCCCGCAAAGCATCGATTTCAGTGAATACCTGTCTACTGATTAACTTCTGCACATACTGTCTATCTTTTAGAGTTTGTACTGTATTGTTTTTACAAATTTTATGTAATTCTGTATTTGTAGATTAGATTTTAAAAACAGTTTTAGGAGCAGCAATCATGCTGCTTTACCATACTTCCCACCTGTTGCACTTCTAAATGTTTAACTGCACTTGTTGTACTTCATACATTTAGGTAAACGAAGACTTATTGACTGACCTCTGGCACCATTGACATCTGCACCGAGTTGTAGTAGGAGCTTGACCATGTGCTGCAGACCACACAGCACGCTCTGATACAGCGCAGTCCAGCCAAACGCATCGACCCAGTCCAGTTGAGCACCGCGACTGACCAGTAGCTCCACGACTGCTGTGTGTCCATACTCGGCAGCACGAAACAGTGGTGTTCGACCGCGATCATCAGCTGCGTTGACTTCAGCACCAGAGTCTAACAGCAGCTGAACCACGTCGATGTGACCACCAACTGCCGCACTGTGCAGCGGTGTCAACAACATCGTGTCCACTGATCGCACCTCACCTGCATATAACAATTCTCTTACTTCTCGGATTAATTTTAATGTTAGTTTTTACAGGCTGGCACATAGAAAAGTGGATAGCACATGCTTCATGTAGATCAAGCAACAAAACAGACCACTATGACCACCTTTCACTGCACCGTAAAGTCATGTTTGTGTACTGGCAGTTAATTGCTGCATTAACTTTTAACACAATTCGCTTCACTCTCATGAAACACTAATAGCTAACAACCAAACTTCATGCTACACAGCTCACAAATCTAAACAAGAAATTTGAGCTAATGCTCACAAGACGTGCAAAAGCCTATAACAGTTCCGGTTCAGTAGTTTAGCTGAAAATTGGGGTGTTCGCGCTAAATTAATATAAAAATACTAAATTCTCTATCTGGATCGCATAACGATAGTAGCGTGGCGCCATCTTGTGAATGATATAGGCTTGTGTCGCAGCCCAAAATCGCCAAAAAATCCATAAAACTCCCTATTTTGGCGTTCAAAGTCATCCAAGGTCATTGAATTCAGCGCCAATCGAGAGCCAGTGTACGACTTCCTATTAGTGGTAATTAGTAACCTAGGCCCTATCTCGCACCGTTACTGAGATACAGCGACTTATTGGCCAAAAATTGCAAATTTTGCTCACCCGCTCTCATTTAGTGCCCTGGTTCGGGGTGACCCCCTTCGAATTTATGGAAAAGCTTTACGGTTCCTGAAACTAGAGTCTTCCAGGCAGCCGACGGTGATGATTTGGTGATCCTAGCTTGCACCGTTTTTGACTGATCCACTCGTGTGACAGACAGACAGACAGACAGACAGACAGAATTGCCATGGCTAAGACGCGCTGAAAGCAGTAGCTGCTTTCGCGCGTAAAAACATCACATATGACAATAGTCTGGAACATTAGAATGACATTTATGAGGTAAGTAGTGCCAGTTCACAGATAACCTATACATAGCCAACATGCGTACATATCACTCAGTAATGGTATGACAATAGGTCACACACACTCAGACTGTAACAAGAGTCAGACAACTAGTGGGCCTAGTGCTGTCCAAGACTTGGCTCAGACGAGCTGACAGTGAGATAGGTCTATTGTCTCCGCTCACCTGGTGACCGGTACAGCATGTCAGCAATCAGCCCACAGTATCCAGCTGCTGCTGCCAGATGAATCGGTCGCCGCCTCCACGACGTCTTCTCAGCAATGCTGACGTCCGCCCCGGCATTGATCAGTGCCACGGCAATCTCCACATGCTGTGACAACACCGCCTGCACCAGTGGAGTCTGACCACTGGACGGAGCGGCAAAGTTCAGATCAACTCCAGACTCAATCAGACGTTCAACTTTAGCCAGGATGCCAGAGGTTATTGCAAAGTGCAGACGCATTGGCGCAAAATGACTAGAAACTGTGTTGAATGCTGCAACAAATGTGATCATCACGATTTCACCAAATATGCCTGCAACACTACTACACAGTGTTTCATAAAGAGGATCCCTTTTTGTTTTTTTCATAATTCACTCAAATGATGAGCAATTTTGAAATTTCTACCAGTTGTAGCTGAATAAATACTAATTCGAAATGTTTTAACAAAACATGGCAGTTGATTAAATATTCTTTGCTAGTCGTGATGTAACGCTGACATTATGATGTGTCACGGTACAAACAGGCTAATCCCAATTGGTGCTGCCAGTTGCTACCCTGCTTCAATGGTGAAAAATCTGGTTCGTTGGTGTCAAATATTTGACGTTTCACAGTTGCAGCCACAAAAACGTGCAAAGCGATCAAATTTACGTGTCTGTGGGGATAGTTGGTCTTCCACATGTTCAAGCAAGACAGTGCACTATCACACTGAGCTTGCAAAATGTTGAGTTTTTGGATCACAAGATGCCCGATTTCACGTTTCCATGTTGCTCAGTGCTGACACGATAAGCATTTTTCATTAGTGAACCAGATTAAGTTCACCATCGAAGCAGGGTAGCAACCGACAGCACCAGTTGAGACAAGCAAGTTTGTGCCTGTGACACATTATGACATAAGCGTTACATCACGACTAGCAAAGAATATTTAATCAACTGCCATATTTTGTTCAAATATTTCAAATTAGTATTTCTTCAGCTACAACTGGTAAAAATTTCATGCAAATTGCTCATGCAAATTGCTATGCTATAGCAATGGGACAGATAAAAAGAACAGAAGTGCATAAAGCAGTGACAAGATGCCAAGTCATGGCCTTGCTAAACCTGGCCTTGTATCTTCCAGCTTCGTTTAAAACATCACTGATTTACTGCTACTACTATTAGCTGACCTGTGACGCTGGTGGCTTTAGAAAGCATCAAGTCAGAGACCGGCGGTGCCGGAGGAGGAGCCAATGGTGGCGGCGGTGATGAATCCATTCCAGATCAATTGTCACTTGTCATTCCAATAGACACATTAACCATGAAACTAAAATATACCACTATTACTTCATTCATTCATTTGTTCATTTGTTTACTCACTAAAACCTACGAAATAAACACAAGTACAGCTATGTTTACATTTTTTGTTTACATTTGCAACTTCTTGTTGCCTCAATAGTACGTTGTATCGCGCTGTAACTTGCAAAAAATAGCCCAATATTATTAAATCAAATCTGTGTTCAGAAAACCGAACACGTGGTTCAGAAAAGGTTTTTTCTGGAACAATAAATGCACCAGTTTTTCGTTTGAAAAAGCCAAAATATGAAAAAAATAAATTTTAAGTTGTTACAACTGTACAAAAATGCAAAAGTAAACCATTTATTCTTAACATACCTGTAACGGTAAACAACTTCCTTAAAAACTCTTTGTGTCCAAGCTGTCGCTAGGGAAAGCCGACCGTACCGCCTACGTCCGGAGCCCAGCGTCCGACTTTCAATCACGAAGAGAAACAATTTCTCAGAGGTGTCACAGTTCCATGCACGCTATGTTAACGGAACGCTGCTCTTGAAAGCTACACTGGAACTTCCTCCAAGAACAGTCACATATTGTCACTGATGTACTGATCGGCAAAAGGCCACCAGGCCTATGAAGCCACAGAAGATGGTAAATGGTAAATGGTATTTATACCGACTTCGATACGCTAGACAACTGGATCGACTGACGGCTGCATGTCGACACTCGGCAGTAGCACTGATCCCATTCCCGCGGTAGACAGGAGCAGAGGTCGAGGGGGAATCCCCCAACAGTGACGTAGTGCCCAACGGGTCCGGGGGTGGGGCCAGGCCCCCAAATATGTTAAGGTGAAAAAATTATTTAGGTATACAAAAACATTTTGAACACGTTTTGGAGCAAAGTATCTACCACCCCTCCCCAGCGCAGGAACCAGGTAATCCACAGCCCTGTTTATTGCATCAGTAATAGCTGTAGCTGGCTTTAAATGCGTTTTTATGATCAAAATGTCCAAAAATTGCTGGCAGCTGGGGCTTCGCCCCAGACCCCACTGGGGGAGTTTATAGCGATCCCCAGACCCCTTAGCTAGATTCACAAAGGAAAGAAAAGAGGAAAATGGATAAAGATGAGACTGGAAAAAGAAGGGGAGGGGGAGGGAAAGAAAAGAGACAGAAAAAAGGAAAAAGAAGCGAGGAGAAGGACAGAGAGGAGGGATCATCCCCTTATTAGGTGAATCTAAGTCTGTCAGATCATTGAGGTCAGGCGAGCCCTTCGCGGCGTTCGGGACTCGGGGCGACCTTACCAGCCTTGAGGATCTTTTGACCTCGAAATTACCTGGCTCCTTGACTGCGCTGGTGCCGCCACTGTGCAGAAATGCATGAAAATATGCAATTTCAGCGCTGATTTTTACAAACATTTTCTGGGGCCATATAGCCCCCAGATCTTTATAGTGGGGAGGGGCTATGGGTTGGTTTCCGGCATCGATTTTCGGCCCTTCGGGCCTCGGACCCATGTGAGTGAGTCTGTCAATTTTCTTCCAAAAAAATGCCGCCCTTCTCCTCCCCCCTCCGAAATAAATTTGCATTGACGTTGCTGGCACGCGGCAGTGACACTCAGCGCCAAAGTATTCGTATTTCCTTGTGATCCTATGGCATGCATTTGACTGTCATCCCTCGACCCGCCACCTGCTACAGTGTGCGTTTTATAACCTTGAGACAGAATAATGCTGAAAACTTAATTACACGAACTGTGGGTTATCGGAGGAGATGGCGTCATTAAACGGTCGCTACAGTGACGACGAGCGCTGTCGTTAATTTCCGCACAGCCGAATTGACGCTAATCGTGCGTAGGTAATCGACCTAGGCCAGCTCGCCGTGTACGTGTTCATCAGTCGTCGTCTTTCTACACGCAAACTAATCCCAATCGTTCGCTCTACTTGGAAAAACATCCGACAGACAGCGCCGCACAGACAGCTCCGCTGCATTAGTCTACATCGCGTGCGCAGATCGACGTCAAAGGCTATTAATTACAAACACTGAAAACAAATGCGCCGCAGATAAAATGTTTGACCAGCTGTTAAGGTAAAATAGTCGAAAATGCCGCAGTTTTGAGTTGGCCATAAGTTGCACAAACGTTTCTATGGCGCATCGCGTTGACATTAAAGGTATTATTGATTGATATCATCTTTTGCAAAAAAATAAATACCTAAATAATAAAGTCATTTTAAAAGCCACATTCTAAGTCTAACGTACCATTTTTTTTCTAAAGGGACAATGCATTCGGACGCAGTCGATGCTATGCTGCCACAGATAATGAATTACGTCGCTGATGATCGTATGAAAATAGTAACAACCGTTCATTCCGTGACGCCGTCTCGGGGGCTTTGTTCAAAGCTAGCTGCTGAGACGAGAGAGCGCTTAATGATCTGCACTGGCTGGCGCCGCGAGTTCCTGGTCTAGTGTCTTGACGACTTGTAGATGCGCTGTCTGTCTCTGTCGTCTGTCGGTCATGTATAATGGCATGTCGTGATGATGAGTCGGGATAAGTGTCGAGACTGTTTCAGCGACTGCTGTGCGGCGACGTGACCGTGCCGCGTCTGACAGTCACAAGAGCTCGCAAGACTACATGACCCTGCGCGTACTCGTCCTTCCTCGCTGTGCGGTCAGCCTGCAGTTCGCCATCGGCGGCGTTTTGGAGACGTGTCAGCGGCACTTGACAAGTCCAAGTGGACACTGTCTGACTTTCAACGTTATACTCGGAGTCAGAAGAGTTCATGCACGTGTTTTGTATTGTTACAGATTAATGCCGCGCTTGCAGCAAACTTTGTAACCATGGCTATAAGATAAATATATCTTTTGATTATGTTTGTAAGTTGTAACTACTGGGCCATTTAAGGGGTGTCACACTGATTGACGACAAGTGCAAGTGGACGGCGCCGGGCGGCAGCAGCATCGCTGGCTGGCTGGTTGTTGGCCTCGGGGCGGGTCGACGATGACGACGACGACTCGATGTGTATCGACGTCGTACTTCATACGCTCGACCGCCAGGCAGACACTGCAGCCACTAGCTGCTATTGCTTGCTCCTCCAACCCACCACTTTGACATTTGCCTCACTCTTTGAATGTACACCCGCACGCTCCTTACACGATCGTCTAGTGGATGGCATAATGCGTCTACTGCTGGTCTATAAAGCACGGGATACACTTAACCCACATGCCGCAGCATCAGCATCGTCAACGTTGATTTAATTTGCATAATTCATCAAGCTCAAGTCAGAGGTTCATGAGTTATCGTGGTAACAGAGGCAAGAAGCCCAGCTGGCGCTAGGGTGGGCCGACCGCACCGCCTGTATTCGAAGGCCAGCGTCCGACTTCCGGTTGCGAAAAGAAAGCGATTTCCGAGAGTGACTGCAGTCACATCATGCTATGGTGACGCTGCTACATCGATCTTCACAATCAGCGCTAGAATGCAATACTGCAATTCGGTGATGGCTGCAGGCAGCAACTTTGCTTTCAAAATTACGGGCAAACCGCTGCAGATAGAGGCATACTGACAACCTCTAGGAACGCGTCATTGCCCTATCCAACGGTACTACCATCGCCGATCACCCACGACGTGCTGTTTAGCCACAATACCGCACGATTGGCATAGCAGAGTGCACAATGACCCTATAAGGTCATCCAAAGTTGATGATTTTCGTGTCATCGGAAAGGGCTTATGCATGCGACTTCCTATTAGTGATCAATAGCCACCTTGGCTCTATCTCTAACCGTTTCTGAGATACGGCCAATTATCGGTTGAAAAACGCTTTTTGGCATCCCACCTTTGCTCAACCCCTTGCACCGAATCGCTGAAATTTTGTGACACAGACATGATTAATTGTGCAATAAAGTTTTTCGGTAACACTTACTGTGTAGCCACAATACATCCGTTACAGACAATGACAGACGACAAAAACTTGACTAACGGTTGGAGGAAAGAACAGAAGACAGAAAAAAACTTAGCTAAGATAATAAAAACAATAGGCCTATACTGTCACGTGACAGCGTGGACAGTACAAGAGAAAGTACTGGCTATAATGCAGTCAATGAGGCAAATTAACGCAGTCAGTCTACAACAATCTGTAGGCCTAATACTTTAATATATGCCTATAGATATATGGAAGACTGTGGTTTTGCTCTGGATGACAATGCAACATCGCATTTGTCGTAATGAGATGCCCATACAATAATTTGTCATAAAAATAGTGACCGAAGTAAGTAGCTTTTCTTTGTTTAAACGTCGCCATACAGGCGTTGATATATAGGCCTAGTGAAAAGGATCTGTAAATCACACGAATCATCTATCAGCTGGCGCTTCTGAAGTTATGACCGTATTATCACAGGCTGCAGTGCGGTAGCGCAACACTGTTGCAAAGGTGATCTGCCGTTTCAATTAGAAATCCCAAAATTTGACCTCCCCCGTACATACCATAGTCCTCGATTTTTAATATGTTAATATTAAATTTTGTACAAATGATTATGTTTTATTGTTTGGCATCTCCCGATGTGCAAAATTTGGTGAAAATTTGTTCACAGGGGCTTCCCCACAAATGGGTAAAATATAACACTTGCATGACTTTTTGTGCTTTTTCTTTCTTTTTCTTTCCTTTTATCTTTAGCTTGTCATCGTATACAGCATTCGAAAACGACTAAACCGATTTTAAACCAAGTCGGCTCATAGGCCTATGATATGGTTTCACACAGAACAGTGCCTTTTGAGGATCCAAAAAATCAAATTCAAATTTAATTTTTTCGAATAATGAAGAAAAATTACAATGGCGCCTGTGGGAAAATTAAACAGTTGTTTAAATTATCATAATTGTTGCTAAAGCGATAAACGCTAAGTATTCTAAAAAAAACAGGCGCTTATAAGCATGTTATAATTTTTTTATTGTCGATGAAAATCTTTACCAAATTTGACTCATTTTACGTGAATATTCAAGGTGCGACTACATGTTTATTTGAAAAACTGAACTTTTAGTTTTAAAAGGGCCTTATGAGCTGCTTTAACAAAATTTGTAGCACGTGTGCACTGAATGCTCCTCTGTGATCATTGCAAATTCGGTGAAACAATCTGCTATATTGCCGGATATATAGAATGTTTCTTATGGGATTGTTTTTGGCGCAGCCGGCATAGACGCTGTGAAACGGCGTCTCGATTCGACTCAGTCGCGTGCCATTGCGCACGCACAGACGCTCGGACATTCGCCGCAGCTGTCGCTCATGACGCTCCGTGCTGCTGAGCAGAATATAAATTATTATCGCTGTGTTGCCCGTCTGTCATTGCATGAATGCGACTCAGTACGACAGGGCGTTGACGCACATCAGTATTACACACGCGTCGATTATGTCACTTCCTTACATACATGGTCAACCAATGGCGTCGTATGTTGGAAAAAGTTGGGTGGAAAAGATAAAATACAGGAAATGGCAATTTTCCCACAGGCAGCTGCAAAATTTCCGACAGCAAAATTAGTATTAAATTTGTACCCCCTCCAACCTCCCGCCCCGAAATTTGCGGAAGGAGAGAGCAAAACGTCGAATTTCGGACAGACTGATCGTTAAGATCTCGGGAACGGAGAAGAAGCTAAACATCAACGATCGAGAAGTGGCGTTGCTAACTACGGACACCTCGCTGTGAACTTCAGAAAAATTTATTGACCTGAGTTTGTGAGATCCATGCACTACTTTTTCGTACAAACGCGCCGCTATTGTGCAGCGTAAGGTGCACTGGCTGTTGCAAACGATTAAATTGAGGTCAAAATCTTGTGACCAAAATATTTTTCTTCAGGTTAAAATTTAGAGGTTGTTGCTCGATCCCCCCTAGGCGGCCACTGTGGTCAAGGACTTGTTGTTAGGAACTTAGGATGCAGCTTCTGTGTGTGTAAGTACGTCCGGTCGTTGTTGTTATGTGCAATTTGCTCCAGGGCTGTGGTCGTTTGACGTGCTCGCTCAGCCGTGCAGTGCAGTTGTAATTGTTTGCTCGTTTTATTGTCCGCGTCGTTTTCGATCGCCAAACAATGGACATGATTCGAACAACTCAACGGCGACTAAATTGAGACAGATTGCTACAGCGTCAACCTCGACCTGTGCGAAGCAGCGTCGTTTAGTGCAGTCGTTGCAATATGATTACCATTTTCAGTTGTTCAAACGTTGCAGCACCAGCTGCTGGGCTACAAGTGGCGGCAAATACACGTCGTTACGGATAAGTGAATATACTCAAACAGTTCACAATGGTTATTTTGTATGAAACTGCATCTTATAAAAGTAATAGCTAAAACGTATGTCCTTAGGATCGACGGGAAATTAAAGGAACAAAAGTGTCTGCGATTCAAGCTACGTTTATACTGCAAGTTGATTAAAACGGGATTGATCAAACCAACATTAAAGGAGACACGTAAAAGTGCGAAATCAAGTCAATCAAAGAAATTAGCAAAATATACCAAACCAAGTTAATAAAACGAAGACTATTTTGCCTCAAAACCAACCAGTACAGTTTCGATAAAATACTGTGCATAAGTGATCAGTCTTTGGACTAAAGACGTAACCAGCAATTGGAGTTGGTAGGGGCGAATTAAGGCCCGAAGAATCCAAAATCAAAGCCAAAGACTGAGAGCAGGGTTGGGGACTTGGATTTCTCATTGAGCCCTCTGCCACTGGCTAGTGGGTTTGCGGAGCGCTGAAAGCTCTCCAGCGGGCCAGAAGCGGAACATTTTTGGACATGAGAACCACGAAATGCATGCAGGCGAAGGGGTATAAATTTCGTTAGTTTGACTGCACAAATTTGCATTCACAACTAAATTTACAGGGACGGTCACCCCATACCGCCCCCCTGGCTACGACATTGTCTGAAAGTTGGTCCGTGCGTCTGTGTTAATGGTAAAACCAACAAAGAACCAACAGGCACAGTTATCACATTTATTGACCAGGTCAACTGAGCACACTGTGACACAAAGCCTCCGTGACTCCAGTGGCTTCTATCCCTATACCTGGTAAGCGCAGCTTGCGCCCAGTGAAAAATAGGGGAGGTGAAGTTTTGATAAGGTTGCAGATCAAAACTCCCCCCCCCCTATTTTCACTAGGCAAAGAACACTCTTAACAAAACCCCCCGTATTTTTTACTTTCCCACTATTTTACTTCCCCCTATTTTCACTGGGCAAACTACACAATTAACAAAACTTTCCTCCCTAATTTTTACTTCCCCTATTTTTCAATCTGCACCTTTAACAAAACTTCCCCTTTTTAATTTTTTTACTTTTTCCTTATTGTACAATTTGCACTCTTAACAATCTTTTCCCTATTTTTTACTTTCCTTCTATTTTCATTGGGCAAACTACACCGTTAACAAAACTTTCCTCCTATTTTTCATTGTTTGTAAAAAATAGGGAAGGGGAAGTTTTGTTAATGGTGTAGTTCATGTCTATGCTCTTACCATGTTACAATTTAAGAAGTTGTTTCACAGAGAACATGCACACTGCACGACAGTATTAATTGCTATCACCAGAATAGCTGTTTTGACCTCAAATGCAGTTCACAAACCATTTCTCTGCCGAGCTCCGCCCGGATTTGCTGGGGGAGCTTACAGAACTTGACTGGCTAGACCCTCTAGCTGGGTATGGGGCCCCTCGGAAAGTGGGAGAAAAAGGAACGAGAATGGAAGGAGGGAACGTAGAAGGAAAGGGGGATAAAGCATCTGGAAGCGGAGTACAGAGAAAGGGGAGGAAAGGGGCGGATAGGGACATGGAGGGGAGGCAGAAAAGTAACGGAGCCCAAAGGGAAGGGGGGCTTGAGCCCGAAAGTGGAGGGGGAACATGAGCACAGAAAGTGGGGGGACTTGCGCCTGATTTCGACTTCAAATTTGGGGGGATAGAAACCACTGCGTGACTGACATTTTGTTGTTGACGGTGCGCATGATGCGATCAATGATCAGTACTGAGCACACAGCAGAACGACGTCATGTAGCTGTGCTGCATGTGAACATGAACAATACAAGTTCGATCGTCATTGTCCAGCTATTAGTTTGATTGTCATTCCGGATCTAAGGCGCTCGTACAGGTACGACAAAATAAAATAAAGTAAAAAGCTTTAAAAACAACTGGAAAGCAATATACAGTGTATTTAGTTTCATTGCAGTTCATCTGAACCCCTGACTGACTGCAACTTCTCTGCAAATTTGTAGCACGTACTACGTTCCTCCTGGCTATTAACAGTAAACGGAGTAGACGACGACCGTTTCCAGTTGATTTGTGTGCGATCGCTCTCTTAGTCTGTTCAGTCGACGCAGCAGTTAGTTCAAGGCGTGGTTTCTTCCAGGGCTGCTGACTGATCGCCGATGTCGACCATAGATATATACGATCTCGACGTGTGTGAGTGTGGCAAGGCACGACGGTCTTTTCTGCAAAATCGATCGTGAAATAACGACCTACCGACGCAGTGCCACTGCGGCTTGCGCGATGTCTTTCATCCGGCAGCATCACGTGCATTGATAGTTGTCGTCGTCGCGGGACAGTTTGCTTGCTCTGCTGATAGCGTCTGCGTGTCTGTGTGTCCGTGTGTCTCCGTGTCTCGCTGTCTATCTCTCTCTGTCTGCGAAGCAGCCTACAGTGGACGGGAGAATGATTCAATTTCGTTGTTTGCGGAAAACGCCGTCGACTCGACACGATGCTACTAGCTGCGTGCGTCGTCGTCGTCGTCGGTGCACCGCGCACTGATCTGTCTGTCTGCGAAATCTCAGAGCTGCTGCTGCAGTTGCAGGTTATAGCTGCACTGTCGACAACATACCACCAATACTGTCTAGTCGAACTACCGGCCAATGGTTTTCTGTCAAAACCGGGAACGTCAAAACTATCCCACTGCACAAACCCTAAACTTTACTTGATAACCCTCTCCCTATCCTTAGCCCTATTTCGTAAACCTAAGCCTAGATCACCGTTTCCCAATTTTGTCCTTCCCAGTTTTGACGAGTCACCGTCGACAACATATAGTTAAGCAACCGGCCAATACAGTGGACATTAGGCGTGTTGCGTCGAATGGACATCGTTGCCGTCTTACATACACGCACGTGACATGCATGCACACGTATTTTATTTACCAACACACAGAAAAGAAGATTTTTCATAGACAGGTAATTCCGTTTTGTGGAGCTCATCGCCCTTGCAGCGCTTTGAGCCGGCAAAAATTACGCCTAAAGCCATAGTTGCTCTCAATCACAGAATACAAATCAGCGCCACTCGTTTGTGCAGAATCGTGTGTATCCGCATTCTTTTAGTGCCAAATCAAAAGTGATACTCGAAAGAGCTGAATCTACCGCGTCTTGCGTCAACTTTTTAGCAGAGTTAGGCTTCTTTGATTTAAAACTAATTAGATCGTACTTTTGGTACGAAAAATGTCTAACAATGATGTTAATTGGTCTTAATTACGCGTTCATATTACAGACTACGCAGATTGATCTACAGCTGGAAGCGCTGAAAATGACGGACATAAAAATGACAAACATGACAAGAAAACCTAGCTAACGCAAAGGGAACGCGCGACAGCGGTGCATGTATGAAGCCCCACTGTAAACAAAATCTTAACTCATCGATCCCAGCAATTGACATTCGACACAATGACTATAAAGACAGCGTCTATAGCGTTTTATTTACACTCATTAGAAAGCGTAACCAGTCTCCCGCAGCCAACAGCGGTAAAATAACGATTTTTAGACGGGTATCCCTATTTGATGCCCTCGTGCGCAGGCCTCATTGAACCTAGGGGATCAAGACTTGGACGATCGAAATCTACGTTTAATGCTGAAAATTTTATGTGCAGGTTGTCTTGGTCTATCTCTAGTAATTTTTGCGCAATTCGCTCTTAAAATGTGTGTCGCAGCTCAAAATTGCCAAAAATCCGCAGAAAACCCCATTTTGGAGTTTAGGGTCATCCAAAGTCATTGCTTTTGGTGCAATCGAAAGTTAGTGTACAACTTTTTATTAGTGATTAATAGTGACATAGACCTTATCTCGCACCGTTTCTGAGATACGGCGACTTATTGGCTAAAAATCGCAAATTTTTTCTACCCCTCTTCCATTTAGCACCTTCGTTCAGGGTGACCGCCTTTAAATTTATGAAAAAGTTTTACGGCTTCTGAAACTAGTGTCTTCCAGGCAGAATTGGTGATCCTAGCTTGCATTGTTTTTGATTGATCTACCCATGTGACAGACGGACAAACGGGCGGAGAGACGGACAGAATTGCGATGGCTACAACGCGCTATAGCAGTTCCTGCTGTCGCGCCTAAAAATGCAAGACTTGTCTCAAGCGGCGGAATAGATTCAGCATATTTGGATTTAGCATTGCTCCCCTGTAGCCGTTTACACATTGCACGCTACATTGTAATGTAATCTATTTTCAAACGATATATTGCATGTCGTCCAATTTTATTTTCGCCATTTTCGTGTTTTGCTACTTTATGACCGGCATTTTCAATCAATTCTTAAAGCTTTCCGCTCCCAGCGCACAAGTGTGCTGAGTTATTGACGTCATGCATTAAATGCCATCAGTAGATGCGTTGGTGGCAGTTGTACGACGCTGTGACAAACATCATCACAAACATAGGCAGTGTCGCTACAATATTACAACAATTTCAATAATTTCAGCAGCACGCCAAAAATAAATCAAAGTCAATAATTTATAAAAAAAACTTGAGAGGCTGAGACAGACAGCTCTTTCATGGTATCACGAAAGTAATTATGGCCTACGTAATAAAAAAAAGTTCGTATGACGTGTGCGTGCGCTAGGTGAGATAGACTAACTAAAAGCGGAAGTAATGACGTCTGTAGGCGGAAAGTCTGATCGTTTAACGCCTACTGGATGGCGATGGCGGCAAGATCTTACGAGATCGCATCAAGGACATTGTTTGATACAGCAGTTGACAGCACGAGCTGAGCTGCACTGCAGCAGTGTATCGCACGCTGGTAGGCCTACGTCATTGTATTGCGTTGTCTCGTGCTGCTGCTGCTGCTGTTGCGTCAATCGTCTCTGCGCTTCGTTCTGCGTACTCGCAGTCAGTCGCTGGCAGTGCACACCGCAACGACCAAGTAAGTCCGTCGGTCGGTCGGTCTGTCGCGCGTTAGATCCGCCCTAAACCGTCGTCGTTTACTGAGAGACAAACCGTATTGTCAATCGGTGCTGCCGCGTCGTTGATACTGGCTTATACAGAGCATCATCGACACGCAGTGAGCGAGTAGTATTTTTACGAACCGCTCGATCATACATTACAGGTGATTTCGAGGCAATCACTTGCACACGGTAGGCTACTGACAGGTGGCTCAAAATCGTGACAACACTTTGCCAGGCAGTCTCAAAGTCTCACTGCGCTCAGCAACAATCATCAGGTAGTGCCCGTCGTAGTCTGGAGCCGGCAGGAGGTCACAATCACAATCGCAATGGACTGGAGACTGGCGATGGCAAGGCTTCAGCTGCAGCTGGAAGGACTGAGTCAAGCAGGCTCCTGGAGATATGACTCTCGACCTCCAGGTCCAGCCTCTACAAGTCTGGTAACTAGCGCCAGCAACACCACTTCTATTATAAACATATTGCCTTATGCAACAGTATCGTTGTAACGATAATTCATATCATAATGGTATCGTAATGGTAACAGTATAATGGTGGTGACGGCGGTCAGGCGATTCAGGAGGGCAGAACAGACTCGGGGTTAGGCTTTAGCTTTTACGCGCGACAGCATCTAGTTAGTAACATAACATGTATTACATAAACGTGTTGTATGACCTTATTGTTTATTAGTGCATTATTTTTCGTTATTTCTCTTGAATGCTTTGTTTTATATTAATATTATACCGGTGCGGTAACTGTATTACCAGAGTTGAAGACAGTCAGCATCGTGCTGCGCTTCACAAACAACGTACTCATGACAGTCAGGAATTTTGCACGTACGAGAAATGATCCATAGAAATAGCCGCATTAAACTGTTCGGAAAATACTGAACTCGCTGCGATATAAGATGCTGTCAATTTATTGAACAAAAGCGGAGGCATGTCGTGTGCACCGTCGTTATTTCGCATAGTTGTTTTCGACATTTTACAGTTGTTCAGCAATCAGCACCATTTAGATGCTTTCCGATACGACATGAAGTACTTTCTGTGATAGACCTGTACTGCGGTGCGTTGGCTTTGATATGGGTGTATGCATCATCGTTAGCGGCGGCATCAATTTCGTTTCATCGTCGCGTTATGAGTCTAGTTGTGTGCCGACGCTAAGCCAACAGCGCTTGAGCTGGTCCGCGGTCGGTCGTCGCCGCTGTAACGTCTCGCCTAGAGACGATAAAATTTGCCGTAAAGACCGGCTCGTTATCCCAGGCAGGCAGCAAGCCACACAGACAGAGAGACAGAGCGACAGATAGACTGACAGAGACTGACGCGGCGACGCACTGCACTGCATCAGGCAATCGATAAACTGCCACCACG
>Ga0209671_1001201_pt1 | contig 20905 bp, 15 predicted proteins | sample WorMetHERISLAND2_2_FD_187401 | JGI IMG/M metagenome (GOLD analysis project Ga0209671, IMG submission 187401) | Marine gutless worms symbiont microbial communities from Max Planck institute for Marine Microbiology, Germany - Olavius geniculatus... | ecosystem: Host-associated > Annelida >... | reverse complement strand
GCTTAGTGCTGATACGATGAACACTTTTCATCAGTGAACAAGAAAAAGTTCACCATCGAAGTAGGTAATTAGCAACTGATAGCACCAGAGCCAGTTTGTACTCACGACACATTATGACATCAGTGTAACATCACGACTAGCAAAGAATATTTAACTAACAGCCAAATTTTTTTGTTGAAATGTTTTGAATTTGTATTTCTTCAGCTACATCTGGTAAAAATTTCATGCAAATTGATCATCATTTGACTGACTTATAAAAGAAACAAAAAGGGGGTGCCTTTTTATAAAACATCATGTACAGTAACAGCTGTAATACACAACATACCTTCAATCCAGCAGCCCGTGAAGTGCCTATTACTTGTTCATTTTCATTGACAACTTCAATGCCTTCATACAACTCATTGTAGCGCATCAGAACTACGTTGCAAGTGCTTGCCGTTGCTAAAGCACACACACACACATTTAACGAACTAAAAATTTCTGTATCAACTCTGTTATATTAGAGCCTTGCCACGAGAAACATTGCACGTATTTGTATGTGTATTTAACTTTATGCAGCAGCATAGAATAAACAAAAAAATATTCACAATTGTAACACATTTACGCGTCTGTATTAATAACCAGTTTCCAGATATACCCAAGTTAGGCTACACAAGTACAAGACTGCAAGTCCGAGTTTCCATTCATGCTGTTCACGAATTGCTCACTGCAGCAGTTAACCCATGCTTGTTCAGAATCTGTATCAATGTGAACAGCCACTACTGGAATTAGAAATAAAAATAAAATCAAACCCACAAAGATAAGTTCGGGTTCGGTTCGGTTACTGTTTGGTTTGATTTGGGTTCGCTTAGTGTTAGTGTTGGTTCGGTTCGTTCAGTTTTTTCTTGTCTACAAATTTTTCCTAAAGAGTGCAAAATTCTCGCATGAAAACCCCATTTTGCATATATTTATTCGCAAAACTAAAATTTTAAGCATCCATAATCTCTTCTCTCGCAAGTTTGCAGCTGTGAGTCAGAATTCTGGCGCAAATTTGCATTTTCCGTCAAAAAATTGCCACTCCCTGGCCCACTTACACTTTTCAACCTACGATGTTACATATGTTTTGATCGACTAACTGACTATATACTGATTTGTAACAGAAGAATTATTATTGTTGAGAACATCAAGGATGGGTGTCTCGCATTTCGACATCAACGTTCAAAAAGAGCTGTTTGCATCAGCAGACATATGGCATATTAAGTGAGACCATTTTTGACAATTTTTGGTAAATTTCTGTGTCTGCAGTAGTACTAGTGGCACTGCTGATAGCAGCAAAAGACGTAGATATTAAAAGTAAAAAATGTAAAAAATATTTACCACCCCCATCCTTCCTATTTTTATGCGCAAAAGCAGCTACTGCTTTCAGCGCATCTTAGCCATCGCAATTGTGTCTGTCCGTCATACACTGGCTCTCGATTGGCGCCGAATTCAATGACCTTGAATGACCTTGAACACCAAAATAGGGGGTTAAATAGGGGGTTTTATGGATTTTTTGGCTATTTCGGGCTGCGACACAAGTCTATATCATTCATAAGATGGCGCCATGGAACTATCATTATGCGATCCAGATAGAGAATTTGGTATTTGTATATTAAATTAGCGTAAACACCCCAATTTTCAGCTAAACTACTTAACTGGAACTACTATAGGCTTTGGTGCATCTCGTGAGCATTAGCTCAAATTTCTTGTTTAAATGGCTGCAACCAGAATAAGAGGATTTTGTCCTTAAACCTAAGTGAACTAACCGACAGCAGGAAATGGCACAAACTTCTGTACGATGAGTTTGACTGCAGGACTCATGGTGCTGGCTCGGCGAATCAGCAGACTCAGGCTCACCTGCACGGCATACGCAGCATACAGCACACCTCATGAAGGGCTTCCTCCATCGGTCAGCCGAAGGATGCGCCCCAATACGCAGGGTGAGATTTAGGCAACTGGTCGCTGATGTTTGCATCCATCAGTGGCCAGATTAGCGCCAGCTTGTTCATTTAGCAACCATTTTGTACCAAATTTTACGTTCCAATTTGCCGTCATTGTTTGAACTGCACTAAACCTGGTCAGTCAATTCTCAGAAATGTGCTATCCAGTATGAATTCATCAGAGCCGGCGGAAGGGCAGCCCGTACCCTCCAGCCGGGGGGCCTCACGTATGCTCAGGGGCTTCATGCTAGGTGTGAAAACAATTTTCTAGTTTAAAAAAAAATATGTTCATAATATAAAATGAATAAACATGTGAAAAGTTTATCCAAAGTGGACAAGTCTATTACTTTTCACTAGCACAGCACCCCCTGACCCGGGGTTCTACCTCTGAACCCCACTGGAGGCTCCACCCAGACCCCCTATTATAAGGGCCTCACACTTGTATTTGAGGGTGTAAGCCTCCAACTCTCTAAAGCCGGCACTGGAATTCATTGTTGTAAACGGCCAAACTGCGACTTTGGCATTTCACAAGGTACAGTGAGGTGAGCAAAATTATAGTTGTTTACTTTATGTCAAGTTTCTTCTAAATGTCACATGCCAAAAATTATTATAATCGGCAAATGTCTCACGGAGCTATTCAAAAATAGGCTAAGTGACTTCTATTTTTTGGGACAGTGTAGTATGATGTGAACAATAGTGAGATTGTTGTTAACGTTCAACAAAGCAGACTCCAGAGTTGATGCACAATATGTTAAACGGAATCTAAATGGACAAAAGGGTAGGCAGACCGCACACGTTGCGATGCCGTATTGGATGCGTGACACATATAATGGGCTAACCCCACCTCCCAATTTAGAAGCAGAAATTTTCAGACAAATTTTGCCTCCCAGTGTTCAGGAAGCGCGGTAGAGCGGATATACCCAATGTGATGGGGCTTGGGCGTGTCCGTGCGAACGAGCCTGCCAGGGGGCGAAACCCTGCAGCGGACGATTGCCCTGCCCTCCAGTAGTGTCTAGTGTTGATTGGCAGACACACTTCTGCACAGATCAGCCGGCAGCTAGCAGCGATCTATGTGCAGACGTGTCATCCAGGGACACACGCATCCGACAGTACTAAGGTGCTAGCGCATATAGCAGCCATCTTCTCAGTCGAACAACTAATACCGGTGTCGCAGTTCAACCGCTGTAATTTCCTACCCTTTAATGTCGTAATGAGCTAGTATTAACAGCTGCTTGCCTTAATATTATATTGACCGCAAGTATATTGTGTGAACATAAATAACGTAACTCTGTTCGTAAATCACGGCGTTATTGCCAGACAACGGTTTGCTGGCGCCCTCTGGCGATTACGTTTATAACAGTGATTAACGCGGAATACTGTTGGACGAGTGTGGCTAATTAATAAAAACCAATATCCTGTTACAATTTTTTTCAGAACTAAGTCCGGTAGTGGTCACAGACGAACGGAGGGAGTCAATTATTGAATTCTAGATCAACTTGCGTAGCCAACTGGCATTTTCAGATGCCAAATATCTCAAATTTGGCATTTTTCAAAGGCGTTTGGCTGTAAAAATGTTGGTTTCGAAGTTTGGCATGTTTTTGACATTTCTACGCGCGACAGCATGATGTCGCGCGTCTTAGCCATCGTCGAGGTGTCTGTCCGTCCGTCTGCCCGTCATACCCTTGAACCCTATCAAAACGGTGCAAGCTAGAATCACAGTCTTGTGGGCTGCCACAAGGACTCAATTAGTTTTTCATGCCAAAAATTTCATGCCCTTGGGTGAGGGGGTTCACCTTGAACGAGGGCATCACAGAGGGGTACCCCTTAGAAAAAAACGTTATTTTGCCGCTATTGGCTCGTCTATAGCCTATAGTGTGAAAACGGCTGCAGATAGGTACTGATAAGTTGCTTATCATAACAAGCACTGGTCACGGGCTTTTTCGTTTTATTAATTAACATTGATTACCTTGAACCCAAAAAGAGGGGTTTGGTTAACTTTTTCGCATTTTTGGCTGCAGCACACATTTCAAGGAGGCCTGTGTACGTGAGCATTAAAGAGGGGTACCCCTCTGAAATTGATTATTTTACCGATATTGGCTCATCTAGCATGAAAACAGTTGCAGATAGGCATAGACATGCTGCTATCATAAGAAACACTGGTGATGAGCTTTTTTGGGACATCCACCTCGATGACCTTAAACAACCTTGAACCCCCAAAATAAAGGATGTTAGTAATTTTTTTAGATTTTTGGCTGTGGTGCATACTTCAAGGGCAAATTGCGACGAAATGGCTGAAGACAGACCAAAAATGTGCTCAAATTACTTGTTTGTGTTTGTCATTAAAATTTATAATTTGGCAGACAGTGGCGTAGCCAGGGGGCGAACACCACCCCAACTTCAGTTGTGAATACAAAATTGCAAATTTGTGGAACAGGTTTTTATGACCAAACGTGTTTGCAGCCGAAAGTCCACTGGACAGTCCCCACTGGGGAGATACAGTGGGTCCCCTAGCTGATGTGGAGTGGGCTTAACCCTCACTACCCACTCCCCAAGAACAAAACCCCCTATGGATTTTAGGTATAACCAAAGGAAGGGATGGGGAAGGGAAGAGGAAAGCGGAAGAAAAGAGAGGCACAGATCGAAAAGGAAGAAAAGGAGGGAGAAGGGATGAGAGGGGGCAGCAGCGGGGAAGGAGGCAAGGCCCCCAGTTCACATTACTGGCTATGCCACTGTGCATGATGTATGGACTTTCTATGCTGAAATACAGTTTGATTCACCAACTGACAAATGACAATTTACATATACATCATCCAATGCTACGTTGTCTGATTTTACAAAACATAATTGAAAACTAGTCAAAGACTAATATTTCTGAAGCAAATCATTCAAAATGTTTGGCTAAAGTCAACTTCTTTTGTCCTAGCAGATATCATCAGTGAGCACATGATAGAAACTATCTTACGAAAACGTCAAGAGAACTGTGTACCTTAAAAATATTTTTTTAAAAATTCTGAAAGCAGATCAGAAAATATCTTGTGAAAATATTAAAGAAAGTGCTAACCTTGATTTTGGCAAAATGCAAAATAACAGCGGAAGAAAAATACGGCAAACATTTCGTCTAGTCGCAAGATAAACCAACTTCTATTTCGCCAGATGACAGCAACAGTTAAACAGATGACAGAGCTAGACAGATTGTTCTACTAAAAATTTACCAGACAGTATACTGCTAAGAAGATTTTGAGACCAGTCAATAAAACAGAATCAAATACATCATATTGTTAAGGCAAGAACTTTGTGCCATACATTATGTCTCACAGCAGTACACAGAAATGCAACAACTGAAAACAAGAAGCCCAGCTATCGCTAGGAAAAGCCGACTGTACCGCCTACGTCCAAAGCCCCGTGTCCGACTTTCAGTTACTGAGAGAATGCGATTTGTCATAGGTGACAGAGTTCCATGCACGCTGTGTTAATGGAACGCTGCTGTCAAAAGCTACAATTAACGCTAGTATAACACACGTCGTGTGCGGTTACATGTGGCCGTCTTGCCAGGTGATACAAACAGCTACAGTCATAAATAACACCAGAAATATTAGATGTAGGTTTCACAAATATTTCTCACAATAAAATGTTTTGCTAGTAAAGATGCGCTACAGCCTATGCAGTTCCTGTTGCAGTACTGACCTTCAAGGTCATTCAAGATCGATGATTTATATCTCATCTAAAACGGTGTATGCCACTTCCTATTAGTGATTAATAATAACAACGGCCCTATCTCTCACCATTTCCGAGATACCGCCATTTATAGCTTAAACGATTCCATTGAAAATTGTGGCCAAACCGCTACAGATAGAGACATGCTTACCATTGACAGCCTATATGAATTAGCCATCGCCCTATCCGACGGTACCATCGCCACCTCCTACGACTTACCGTTTAGCCACAATATCACAGGACTTGCATACCATAGTGTGTCATGACTCTTCAAGGTCATCCAAGGTCGTTGATTCTCATGTAATCTGAAAGGGCATGATTAATAGTAGATTATTAATAGTAAATTAATGCCTATTACTGATTAATAGAAAATTGGCCCAATTTCTCACTGTTTCCAAGATATGGCTGGTCTTCCATTGAATTTCCTACCCCCGGTACATTAAACCCCCAATTTGAAAATGTTTTCCTTGCTTTAGATGGCTAAAATTTTGCATGCCGAAGTTTCGCACGCACAGCTAATAATTCGTATAAAAAGTTTTCCTGTAAGACCTATCCACTAGCCAGGGTACATCCATTACAGATGAACAGACAGACAGACGGACGGACGGACAACTATGCCAATAGCTTGACCATTACTTAAGTACGGTCCGCTAATATACACAGATGGCTATTAGCTACCTACAGCAATGCCAACAGCACTTGTAACAGCTCCGCAGTAGCCAAGTACGAAACGTGAAACTGGCGTCTTCTGCAACAAACATAATTAACACCATTATTAGACAGCTATATCTAACAATGATCATATGCTAAAACGCAGACATGTTGACTGTTGATAACAGTAAGAAAGGCAAACAATTAAGTCCTTTTGTGTTAGTGAGTGGCACTAATATATCAGTTTTTCTAGGACTCAGCTGGGCACACAAGTGCTGATAGTAATTACCAAATTCTGGTTCTGGACAACGCATTCGAATATCATTTGAATACTTAGCAAATTTGGCTTAAAATGCCTATTCGCTGTCCACAAATCTTTTAAACATTATCAGTCATCATTAAAACAGAAGAAAAATGCAGTTCCTTGTACAACTTCTATGTTACATGAGCCATTACATGTTGAAACTGGTTCAGTTGTTTTAAAGTTATTGCTGTATGATACAGGAAGATAAAAGACAGGTACAAAAAGTAACAACAGCATTATATTTTACAGATTAATGGGGAAATCTACTGTGAACAGATTTTAACCAAATTTTGCACATTAAGAGATACGGCAAACAATCATGTCTACAAATTTACATGTCGAATAACTGAGGGGTGGGCAGTATGTCTATACATGATCTTGCCTCTAGTTCTCTACACAGTCATCACAGCTCAGCTGATGTCTATTGCACATTCGTTCAATGATTCAATGATTCAATGATGCCTGCGCACGTGGGTGTCAAAAAAGGGTACCCTTCTAAAAAGTGGTTATTTATCCACTGTTGGCTTGTGTAGTGTGCAAATGGTTGCAGATAGGCACAGACACGCTGACTGCTTATCATAACAAGCACTGACGACGAGCTTTTAGGAATGTCAACATCAATGACCTTGAATGACCTTGAGCCCTAAAAAATGTTGATTTTAAGTGATTTTTGACAATTTTTGGCTGCAAAAGACCAAAATTACCTGTAAACAGGAACTGTCATAAGCTCTTGTGCATCTCATGAGCATTAGCTCAGATTTTTTGTCTTGAAAAAATACCGTTTGCATCTAGTCTGTAATGCTGCAGTAACTCTGCTCCAGTTCTCCTGGCTACTATTTACTGAATGTGCCAGTTCGTTTTTTTATAAGTTGTTGTGAAATATTACACAACACGTCATGATATAAAGATAAAAAATAAAATTTTCCATCCCCATCCTAAATCCCTATTTTTTTGCTGGCTGCAAATGAAGGCACATATTTTTTATGCTTAAGTACCTTTGTTGCATTACGATTGGAATAGTTGACACATGCGTTGTGACTCTGATTCAGCCACTGCCAAAACACGGTCTTCGGCAACGTCGGGTTTGGAAGCAACAAGCCAACCACCTGTATATCAGTACACTCGCAATCTCTGTGAGCAGTAATAGCAGTCAAACAACGGCTCAGAACTACGATCATCAATCTGTTCTTCCCCGGTGTTCTACTAAAATGCATTACTGTACACCAGTCACTATCACTGACTGGACTATGCCAACTCTGTTCTCTTTGTAGTGCATCGTTGCAATCAAAACATTGCCCATCTTTGAAATGTACAGAATGCCGCTGCTTGTATAGTCATCTAAGAATCCAAACGATCACAAAAAAAATTCCTCGTCCGTGCCTACTAGACTGTCTACGGAGTGGCACGTCAAGTCCACCTGACACAATATAGGACATTTCGGGGATGACCTTTACAGACTGCACGTACACACAATTATGGAACAGTAAGTCTAACCCTTAAAACAATGCAACCAGAAGTTTAACCTTTACAGAAAAACCTAATATGAAACATAAAACACAGAAATGACCTAAACCTAAAATTGAAAGAAGTCGCCATTATAATTGTGCATATGTAAGAGTAATGGCAATTCTAATAATCTTCCCTGTTATCCTCCAGGCAGATATCAATACCATAATTCTGTCTTTTGGAGAACAGGGGGTGAGTGGCGCATCAAGTTTTACATTGCCTACATCACCTAACCTAAACTATATCTGCTAACAGCCTGCTTGCACACACTCATCATCACAATATGCTAACAAACTTCAAAGTTACCATGTAAGGTCAACAACTCGAACAGAAATTACATAATCATAATATAAAGGAAAAATATAATTCACAACTAAACCAAAGCAAATACTAAGACAGAACATTTTAAATCAACCCAAATACTTACAATTGGCGAGCCAAATGGCACAAAACCTGCAACACAATTGCTATCAGTACTAAGTGCCACTTAATTAAAGCAAACAGCAAATATGTCATTAACATTATACATGCCTACTAATGTGTTGTGACTGATCAATAAAGTTACTCTACACCAGGCATAGTTAGTACCTGGCTGGCGGCAGGGTGACTGTCTGTGAACAGGTAAACCATCTTAGTATGTAACCAGCCACCAAGGACAACTCAGCCTTCTACCCTCTACAGGATGGTAAAATGAGTATCAGCTTTTGGGCTGAGTAGTGGTGCTGCCAGTTTAGGCAGAACTGTGGCTCGAGCTGATTGGTTTGGTCCAAAGGTCAGCGGCCGCCCAGTGCTGTGCTACTTTCATCAAATGAACTGGGTGAACTCTTGCAAAGGCAGTGCCGTGATTACAGCACCATAAATATTGTTGCCCGTATTAATATAACGGACACATTTAAACAGTATGCATCAGACAATTACTACACATATCACTGTAACATAGCACTGCAAATAATGTAGTCGGTTTTCAGTTTTTTGACAGTAACCTAATGTAGATGACACATGTGATTTGATTCAAGTTCATGATAGTACTGCAACCCATATGAAAGCTACATTAAAATGTTACTATAGTCAATGATGAAATAATTTGTTTATATAACACTAACATCTTAACTTACCCGACATACGAAATGGCATAAATATCTTGTCACCCGTGTCAGGATGAATTATAGCCTGAAAAAAATAAAAAAGTATGTACAGTCTTGTATAGAACTTGCTATCTGCAACAATTGCTAATCTCTAGATATATTTGCAACATGAAATTACAAATGTGATTGAACAAAAGTTATAAAACTGCTTCAAATTGCATTTGCATCCAGTGTTCACTCAAACATACCAGACAGGGTCACTGTTAGCTGTTGACCTGTTATAATAATTTGCAAACCTCTTGACATTTGGCCAACCAATATTTCATATTATATTAACTAATGTAAACTCACTGGTGCACATTTAAACTGATATCAAAGTTTTCAATAATGTTGCAGCATTTTGAAAAAATTTTCACGTGTACCTAAGATACCTCTATCATCTTAAGTCAATAGTCAAGTTACTCAGTTTAACTTATGCATCTCTGAAAACAGGATACAATGGCAGTACAAAAATCTAACTATTATTATTATTACCATTACTAAAAAATAATACAGAACTTGTATACATAAAAATACAGAGCTTTGCATCAGAACAAAACACGGTAATGACAATACCATACAAAATAATCTTTATAAGAAATCTGAGCTAATGCTCATGAGATGCACGAAAGCTATGGCAGTTGGTAGTCGGAGGTAATCTTGGTCTATTTCCATCCATTTTATGGCAATTCACTTTTTTTGCAGCCAAAAATCACCAAAAATCACTTAAAAATCAATATTTTTAGGGTTCAAGGTCATTTAAGGTCATCGATGTTGATATTCCTAAGAAGCTCGTCGCCACTGCTTGTTATGATAAGCAGCATGTCTGTGCCTATCCGCAACCATTTTCATGCTAGACAAGCCAAGAGCGGATAAGTAACCAATTTTTAGAAAGGTACCCCTCTTTGACACCCGCAAGCGCAGGCCTCTTTGAATTTAGAGGGTCCGGACTTGGACTGCTAAAATCTACATTTAATGCTGAAAATTTCATATGCAGGTTGTCTTGGTCAATCTCAAGCCATTTCGGTGCAGTTCACTCTTAAAATGCATGCCGCAGCCCAGAATTGCGAAAAATTCACCAAAACTCCCTATTTTGGTGGTTCAGGGTCATTCAAGGTTATCTATGTTGACATTTCTAAGAAGCTCGTCGCCAGTGCTTGTTATGATAAGCAGCATGTCTGTGCCTATCTGCAACCATTTTCACATTAGACGAGCCAATAGCGGTACAATAACTTCTTTATAGGAAAGGTGCCCTCTTTCGCCCTTTCGTTCGTTGGGACCCCTTTCATCCAGTGGCATAAAATTTTGTCACAAAATACTAGAGACACTAAGCTATCATATGATAAAAACCCGAAGTCTCTATCTCATCTGATCTTGAATTGGTGCCGGGTCGTGACGGACAGATGGATGGACAGAGAGACAGAATTACCACAGCTAATATGTGCTATAGCTAGCTCTTGCACGTAGAAACCCGTATGGTCTATGACAGCACAGCATTAAGAACTGATGAAATGATGTTTTCACTAATTAAATTCGCAAGGATTACATTTGCACTTTCAGCAACACTTGTCAGCAAATCTCACCTGCTTCACTTTCAGTGCTTCCCACAATTCCCCATCAGAAACTCCAGCAGGTAGTGTACCATTCTTGAACTGTTCCAACAGAGCTACAGACTTCTCTAATCTTTCCTGCACATTTTATACAATTATACTTCGATTCTACTTTATACAAACAGAATCTGTCATACATGTCTAGTTAAAATCATCACGTTCAGTAGACATGATTTCCAGTCACTGAGAGGCACTTTCTACAACTGTGCAAATAATCATTTGTTAACTTTCCCAAGAATCCCACCCTGCTCCAGACCTTCATTCTCCATTTTCAGCTAATAGTTTGGCCAGGACCCCAACTTCTGGCTACACTATGAAAAAATTTATCACATTTTATAGGAAGAGACCATGTACGCATGCAAAAAATTAAATGTCATGAGAAATACAACAATTACATGTACTGCTTCTTCTTCTTCTTGTCCCTTGGTTAGCAACTGTTGAGGAAAAATACAACCTTCCTCCATGTCTCTTGATCTTGCTTCACACAGGGTCAATTTGGTACACACAGTGATGCTGTGTGTCCATTTTTTTAGAGGTCTTCCTCTCTACGATACTCCATCAACTGAGCCCAGCAACACTTTCTTTACCCATCATCAATCATCTGGCATGCGACAGATATGGTCGAAAAACAGTAGTTTTCTGTGTCGAATAATGTCCATAACTGTCTTTTTTCTGTGTACACTCTCTCTGATGCTTTCATCTGTCTTTCTCTCTTGCCAGCCTACACCTAGCATGTTTCTGTAGCATTTTCGTAGGCCAGTAACTTTCTTTCACTGTCCTTCTTTAATATCCACGTTTCATAAGCATACAGTAGAACAAAAAACACACATGTACTGCACAGAGGTAGAACTCCATAAATAAGACTGATGACACTACATGTGATAGTGATGGCTCAGACAAATTTGTCTGGTTCACTAACCTTTGAGACAAAGAGTGTACGTGGATCTGTGATGTTAAGGAAATGTTTCAAACGTCCAGCAAATGTATCCTAAAAACAAAAAAAAAATTACAATGCTAGCGCAGCACTGTATTAATTAAATGGTGACAGCCTAAGTCAACGGAGAAGAACCAAAATGTGACCCTCTACAGAATTTATTAGAAATGGTGTCTGTCTTGGCTCGTGCCAAGGCTGACATTAAACACATGGTCACCGGTCCGCAGCGACATGATTCTACATCTGCGGTTATTAACAAGAAGGATGGCTCCTCGTGCAACTCAGTTGAGGAGATGCTAGAACGCTGGTGTGAGCACTACAAGGACATGTTGAACCACTCTCCAGCTGATGCCTGTCCCGCTCTGGATGAAGCAGCAGCTGATGCAGTCCCAGACACGGAGACCTCTTCTGATGCTCCAGCACTTCGAGAAGTGACAAAGGCAATCAGGAAGTTACAAAACGGGAAGGCAGCCGGACCAGACAACATTCAGCCAAAACTGCTCAAGTATGCTGAGCAACCTGTCGTGGAGGCTCTACACGATCTATTCCTGTAAGTGTGGTCAACAGGCAGAGTCCCAGCTGACTGGAAGCAGAGTCTTATCATAGTCTTATATAAAGGCAAGGGACAGAAGTCTAACTGTAGCAGTTAGCATCCAATCTCACTCCTTTCGGTCCCTGGCAAGGTATTCGTGCACGTTCTCTTGGGCAGATTGCACCCTCTACTTACCAGTCAAAGGCGCCCAAATCAGTCCAGTTTCACACCACGTCGGTCTACATCTGACGCAATCCTCACACTGCGGCTTCTGGCAGAGTTACACTGGGAGTTCGACGAACCACTGCATACAGCATTCATCGATATCAAGTCAGCATTCAACTCCGTTAATCGAGACGCCTTGTGGAAGGCACTAGCAAAGAAGAAGGCTCCCCTTTCCTCATCCGACTCATTCAAGACCTTCACAGTTTTACAACTGCTTGGGTGAGGACTGGCGGGAAGATGTCAGACACGTTCCACACCTCATCTGGCATTCGACAGGGATGTATTCTCGCTCCCATGCTTTTCTGTCTTGCCATCGAATGGATAATGGATAACTGTTATATGCTCTTCAGCACTTGGCATTGACATCGATCGATGGAAGTTCACTGACCACGTTTATGCCAATGATGCAGCATTGTTCACATCCGATGCCGCAAAGTAGCCAGCAGCTCTCATGGTGTTTGACTCAGCAGCTGCCACAACGAGACTGCACACTTTGTGGATAAAAACAAAGATCCAGAACCTGGGCTCTGGACCTCCAGCAACTTCGGTTGATGTAGCCAATGAGCAAGTCGAGTTTGGCACCCGATTTACCTATCTCAGCAGTGACCTGGACTCCAGTGCTATTGCACACCAAAAATTTTGTGCCACATCAGCATCGCGTCAACAGTATTTAGGAGACTTGGAAACAATCCCGCTTAAGCCTGCAAACAAAGCTTAGAATATACACATCTGTGTCCAATCATCCCTTCTTCATGGAGCTGACACATGGACCATCCTCAAGGCTGATGGCAAAAGACTACAAGCCTTCCACATGCAGTGCCAGCGCCGCATTCTAAGCATCCGGTGGTCAGACTTTGTAACCAACTCGGCAGTCACCGAAAAGACAGGTCTAGCAGACATACGTGCAGTCATCAATGACAGAAAGCTGGCTCTGTTCGGACATGTCAGACGCTTGCCAGAAGGCACAGCACATGATGTCCTTCATGCGTCGGTTGAAGCACATGCCGGCATGGTACCGCATCCTGGTTGGCGAAGAAAGCCAGGAAGACCGCGATGTACCTGGTAACGTGACGTTCTGAAAGTGACACATTTAACTGCTCGGGAGGCCTGGAGAGCGGCTGATGATTGAAAGGAAAGGAGTAGAGAGCACAACGGTCCACCACCGACTACGCATTCTGACGATGATGATGATGTGTCTATCCACAACTTTAAAAACATCACATTATAATAGAATAAAAAATACTGGTACAAAGTACTACTCGGTACACCAGCAAAAATATATGAAGTCATGACATTAAAATGCAAGCAAATGCAATGCAATGCAATTTAGAAAATATGTAATAGCAAAGGTCAGTGCTAGGGGTAGATCGGCGATCTTGTACTAGTGAGCAGAAAATTACTAGTGGTAGATCGTCACTTTATCTAATTACATTTATCACATTATTAATGTAAGAATGCAGCCATATTTTTTCACTGCATTACCAGGACTGTGGTTGAGACTGAAATATCAGTCACAATTGTTATCAATTGCCAACTTTATTCAAAAATAATATATTTTTAAGTCTGTGTTACAAAGAAACAGATACGGCTTGAGATGGACTCTGATATAATACTGAATAAGCCTGATTTAAATAAGTGACAGCATCGTGGCATGGTCCTATGACTACCATGAACATAATTTCTACCATGTACCTAATAATGTGCCTACCCGATTTTCCAGTGCTAACAGCAAGATCGCCGATCTACCGCTAGAATTATTGAATAGCAAAACATGTCCCGGATATAATGTTCCTGAGATTTGTGAAAAGATAACAATTTGAGAGAATTGCCGTGTAAAAATTTCCAGAAAATTTGTGACTTACGCGCTAGCAGCAACTCACTTGATTATATCTAGGTTTATCCAGTGAGAATGGTGGATATTCATCAGCCATGATATTCGTCATGTTATCACTGTGAATGTAAACATCAATATTGTCAGTTCAGGACCTGTCAAAAAAAGTACCATGCAGCATAACAATAAATACAAAAACTACAAAGCATACGTAGCAAATAAACAGTCATTAACAAATCAGTGTTATCTGCCATTAATCGATTAAGGTTAAAACTGCTAATCAAATGTTCTACTTTTATCAGAAGTTATAAGTTGACATTTTCACCTCATCAACGGGACAACGCCCACAAAGTTCACCAACGAGCAGAGATGGGCCAATGTCACAACTTCAACCTCGATACGATATCGATACGAACATACGATACGATATCGATCAATAAGTCGGCAAAGTTCTGAAGTCTTACATTTAAGTTTTAGTTTTTCAAAGCTATAATAAATTATTTTACATGTTTTTATGAATAGTTTTTAGAAGGTTTCACTACAAAGTGACGAAAAAAGCAATATATTTTAAATAGGCTAACTGTATTACCGGGTAATAAAATTTTTTTTTAAAGTATTATTTATATAGCAATTAATAACTACTAAATGTTGTCAATGACTTTTTTGGACAGAAAGTTTCAGGTGACCACTAGCCAAAGGGGAACAGCGAAAAGTGCGTACGTGCTTCTTGAAGTGTGTACTGTCAGAAAAATAACAAAAATAAATTAAATATGGTACAGTTACTATAAATAAAATATACTTTTATATTTATTATTAAAAATGGTTGGGTTGAAAAACCTATCAAATAATGATCACTTGCCGATGCTGGCCGAATGCCGAAACTTTATCGAAATTGTGATAGTAACCCATCTCTAGTATGGAGCGGATGTTGTGTGAACCCTATACCACGTAATTTTGATCATTTGATCATAAAGTAAACAAATGTTTTATTTGTTGTATTGTTTTGTTGCCATATACGTACAAGCAGTGCATGTAAGATGTTTTAGCTGTTGTCATTTGGAAAGAGTGTAGAATACGGAATCAACTGAGTATCATTGGGACACTGTCAACAGAATTGTTGTTCTTGGTCTGGTCGGATACTCCTCTGGGGTGGAGAGTGAGTGATTCATTTTGATCTTTTTCTCATCTTCCAAATAAAGTGCAGATTTTTTTATGCATCGCACTGTTTATGATGCAAGGGTGCTGTTTATAATTGTTTTTCATTAAAACTATTGAATTTTTTAAAATTTGCGATCCTTTATTCATGAGGCAGCTGACTGCTTCAGCTGATTCTTTTGTCAATTTCCTGTTGCCTTGCGATTTCACTTTTCTACTGTGTGTATTATTTATTGGAAGACAGTTTTTTGTAATGTTTTTGTGTGTTTTTTGACCGTGATTTTACTAACACTGTAGTTACGAAACTGTCTGATAAAAATAATGACTGCATGGTTTCATAGCTTGTTTGTGTGACTGCAACGACACATACAACTGTTATATGCAAATTTTTACTGATTAATTACATAGAAAAAGTTGCCTATTTTTATCCTGCTTCTATTCTACCCCACATTTGACTGTTTTCTTGCAAGTTTAACCTAAGTTACATGACCAGTATACCGTACATACTAGATGGATATGTATGGACAGACAACATATGATGGCATTACCCACCCATGCGGTAGCATAGCATGGGTAAAAACAAACAAAAAAACAGCGAAATGAAAGCACTGCAAATTGTGGTTTTTAACCGTACTAACTGTGATAAACTAGGACTCCTGTGCTAATTTTTTTCTGTTAATGTTGTGGGGTTGTTAATGATTCCATTTTTCACAGTAGACATTATTATCAGTCTGGGCCGGACTGACACGAGATTTTATTTTCAGTCCGGGCTCGGACTGGTAGCAAATTTTATTTTCAGTGCAAATTCGAATAAATACTAATGACAGATTTTGGCATCATTTCAGACACTGCTTGTTGGCAAAGTTGATTATCACTTGAGCTAGACTCCAGACCACATTGATCGATGACAAAATACATTAGCAGATGTCACTCAGAACGTGGTTGATGTGTTGTCTTGTATCTTCTCCCATAAGGCACTTGATGGCTTTGATTACCTTTGACACTGCCATTTAAGCGAATCCATTTCTTGTCCTCTGTACTTGCGAATTTGAGATAGGTCTAACTATTGAATTACTGCTACATTTCACGAATAGGATTAGGCCTATACCCAGTAGCTGCCGCTCATTTAGTTGTTCTACCTGGCCTACTGGCGGCAGGTGTGGTGCTGCAGTGTAGTGACAATACGCTATTCTGCTATCTTCTTAACTGTCATCCCAACTTTCAGTTCCTGCTTGTGACTCAATATCAAACTTGCATTCAGGCAGTTCTGCAGTAGCATAAAATTTAGATGCCACAGCTAGGTCAGAAAACAGCTAGTGACTTTTGGCATTTTGGGGTCTCTGCCTCTTCCCCTTCCCATATATCTGCCTTTGTCAAAATTTCTGATAAAAGAAAAGTAAAACAAACTAGAAACTTAAATGTCATTTCTGAGTCACAATACTGAGTGACAAAATGCAGAGTTGCACACCATCAAACCATGCAGAATTTAATTTTTTTATATAATTTCTTAAAAGGGTATATTATGTCTCATTATGGGTAAATAAAAACACAGACCATACAGGTTTTTACAGACTGAAATACTATGCAGTGAAAAACGATAATAATCACAGAAGATACCTAGTGGAGAATGCATCTTCATGATATAAGCGCCATTCTTAGATTGGGGTGTTAACAGTGCTATTTTCACAAAAAAGACATTTGAAAAAGTGAAGGCCCACAGTGACGCTGACATACGGGAAGTTAATATCATAGTCTTTTTGCCACCATATGTTAATGAATAATGAGTACATAATTGTAGTCCTAGAGTACTTCTTGGTAACACATATTATTGACAGTTACACTGACACTTTTTGACAAAATGAGTGAGTGAGTGAGTGAGTCGGGTTTAACATCCTACCCAGCACAGTGTAGGTCTATAGTATAGAAGCTGAAAGTACCAGGAGTAGCAGTAGTAATGTAGCAGCGATGGGGGGTTGTAGATGATGAGCCCTAATTAGGCTAGTTCATTTAGTTGTATAGCATATCAGCTGTGGTCACATGAGCTGCTGACTGATTTCTATATATTGGCTGCACTTGCAATGTCTGCAGTTATGTCCTGCATTGGGTGATGTTACTGTTATGAGCCATGAACGGATGCCCTGCTCTGTGCTCTGTTGTCTGTCTGCCTGTTTGTCTGCTTGTATGTGTGGTTTTGCTGCCTACACCATAGCCAGCTGATTGGTCATGTGATTCTGTAGATTAGGTGGTGTATCTAACATAATTTCACTGACTCATCCTTGCACTGGCAGTGGCTGTTGCACACTGGTTCTTCTGTACTGTTGTGATACTGTGCACAAGCTTAGGCCTACACTGCTATGTTATTAGTTGTAAGATTAGTTTGTCTTGCCTGTAGCACCCACCCAATGTCAGAACAGTTGCAGTGTGGGCCATAAAAAGGTGTTCTTTTATCGCAACTTTAGCAAATATCTTTTATAACCCTTCCACTGCTGTTTTTAAACATGAACTGTGGATAAAGATGGAATTGCCACAGGTCGTTTGTAGGGCCCAACCTAATTCACAGAGAAAAAATGCAAATTACATGGGAATTACATCGAAGACTGAAACGACATAAAATTATTCTAATTTTTCTTGCTACACATGCTTAAAGTGAAATGTTATTGCAGAACCATTCATATTGTAAAACAGATATACCATCGGTTTAGCCAACTAAGCAAAAAGTCAATCACCTGAAGATAATATGCAAACGTTTTGTGTGAATAACCACAAATTGGGCACTAAATAACCCAAAATTGAGAAAAAACCAAAAAATTTTGGATTTCACATGATTTCAGTGCCATTTCCACTTACATGGAAACTTGCCAATTACACAGATTGTGTTATGTCTGTGTAATCGTGAATTAGGTTGGGCTTAGTCATTTGCAAGCAACCTCGAGCAAGTTGCTATTGTATTGTGTGCTCAGGTCAACTCAGCCTCCTACCTTCAGCAGGATTGGAAATGAGTAGTAAGAAGTGCTATCACAAGTATTGGACTTTTCACCTTTTCACTATTTTGCTTCAGATCTGTGGCCACAGTCATGCAGAGTTTAATTGTTCAGCTGTACAGCTTTGCTTTGTTATTGGTCAGAATAAGCTGCGTGCCAGATGTAAATGCTAATATGACAACAGATTTGAGGTGATTGTGACCATGAGATGCTAGGTATAATTAGAGCTGGGCCCTTTGCTAAATTTGAATATAGTAGCAAAAATTGTTACTAAGTAGTTTATTAATGTTACTTATGTTGTTAGTTTGATTTGTGCTGTTTTTGTAGGTGGTAGCCTGGAAAGACCCATCTCGAAGATGACGACTATATAATGTGTTGAGTGGGATGTAATATTCTGCTCACTCACTCAGTCATCCTCAAGAAGAGTAACATTATATGGAAGTAAGTTACAGAAATTAGCAGAACATTTTTGAAGACAGCATGCTTTTCCATTGCTGTTCTCGATGTGATGGTCTTGAACTGTCAGTCTTTAACTTTTGTAGTGACCTGCTATGTTTTAAATGCCAGTTACCGTTGCATATAAGTTAGTGCTGAATCAAGCATCGTTGTTAGAACATGTATTGAATGAATGATGATGTGAATTAGCGGAGTTTGTTGTTGTTGTTGTAGTCATTAACTGAGTCCTCCACTGTAGCTGTGTTGTCATCAGATGATTTGCCTGTCTTCAGCTCAGCTGACATAAAACTCGAAATGCTCACATCGAATGTTTGTACATTATTAATTATTTTATTGTGCAGTTTATTATTACCTCTGCCAAGGAGGTAATGTTTTTGCCAGTTTTTGTTTGTTTGTTTGTCTGTTTGTCTGTTTATGTGTTAGCAAGATAACTCAAAAAGTTATGGACTGATCTTTCTGAAATTTTAAGGGTATGTCGGGAATGGCACAAACTACCAGTGATTCAATTTTGGGGGCGATTCGGCAGAAATCCTGGATTCTGGATCACTTTGAAATTTTTATTACCATTGCATTAAAGGGGGCATAAGGGAACCGCTGGCAAAGTGAATATGGTGACGCCACCTAGCGAATAACATTGCCTTGGCGGGCTATGACTGCTTTCTAGTTATTGTTAAAACTGAAACTTATTGCTGTGTTGATCAATTTGCTAAATCAATGTGACGACCATCGTTGTGACTCTTAAAAGAACTTTTTGCAATTATTATGTTTTATTTTAATTGCCTATATAATTGATTTGCATAGTGTGCACTGTGCAGCCTTACTAAGTTGTAGCCTGTGCTTTTGTAGTCTTAGTCTCTGATATACTGTGGCCTATAAAAATGTGCCACCAAATTTTTTTTTATATTTTTGCTATATACTATATCAACCAATATTAAATCACAGGCATGCCACGTGGAGAGTTTGCAGTAAATGTGGCCCACTGTGTATGTGTCTTTGTTTATTTTTTGCAGGGCATTACGTCTCCATTATTTGATGGTTCTGGGTTGAGTGAATGCAATTCAGATGACAGTATTCCGTATGCGGATCACTGTTCACCAAGGCCGGCTATGAGTAATGGCACAGATAGCGCTGCTGGTTGTGACATAAAACATGTCAAGTTGATGCAGAAACATCTGAAGTCCGATAAATTATGTGTCGTCTGTGGTGACAAGGCTCTGGGCTGTAATTTTGATGCCATTTCCTGCGAGTCATGCAAGGCATTCTTCAGGCGCAATGCATTTAAAGAGTCGGTAAGGATATCGGCTTTATTCTCGGTTGAAATGTCAACCTTGAACGTTGTATGTTGTATGAATATTATGCACTGCAGGTAAATTTTCTGCATTACTGAGCAGATTGGACAGAACTCCTAATGCTGCATGTATGCTTGTTAGTTAGTCACTTTTTACTTGTATGAGAGTGTTAATTAGTCCGCCCGGAAATGTTATTTATTTTTAGTTTGCCAAGGTATCTCCGAGCTGCATTGGTCGATTGCCACGAAATTTTGCAGCATGGGTGGAAGTCTCTTCCATTTTATTAAAATTTCGGGGGTCATCCCCAAAAAAATTTTTGAGGCCAAAAACATGCAAAATTTGGCCTGATTTTGGACGACTTCAGACTTTGGTGGCAAATATCTCCGGAATGGTTGAAGATATTCAAAATTGGACTGGTACATTTTTACCGTGATTTCTCCCGTGTTGCATGAAGAAAGTTTGGTGAACTTTGGTTCACTAACCACAGAGATCTAGTGTTGGAATTGTACCCACCCAAGTTAACTTTTTCAGGAGACCATATTTCAGCCAAGGGATGCTGCGCCCCCAAATTTTTACACATGCTAGAGAATGACCAAGCCTTGCTAGTGCACCCTCTACCATTGACTGGGGTCCCC
>Ga0209671_1001200_pt1 | contig 20910 bp, 16 predicted proteins | sample WorMetHERISLAND2_2_FD_187401 | JGI IMG/M metagenome (GOLD analysis project Ga0209671, IMG submission 187401) | Marine gutless worms symbiont microbial communities from Max Planck institute for Marine Microbiology, Germany - Olavius geniculatus... | ecosystem: Host-associated > Annelida >... | reverse complement strand
GTTAAGAGCAGGCAGTTTTGGCAAGATTATGAACAGTAATTAAATAAAATACTAATACAGAACTAGGCACAGTTACGAGGGTTGTTCGATCAATAAGTTACAAAATGGCGCCATCTCATTAATTCTTAAAATAGGGAAAATCCGAAATATACTTTTTGTAGGTAATTTAATTCTGAGTACCTGTTGTTTTATTACGATGACGTCATTGTGACGTCACTTATAAATATTAAACCCGGCGACGTTACCACTGAAATCGCCTTGTAACGAACAACATGCCATTGTATTTTTTGTGGGCAAAAAGACTTCATGCATATCCAATTCACTCTGAGATGCATCCAGTATATAGAGATACGTGTTTTATGAAGCCAACAGTACACGCTTGGTGGCAGAAAATGTTGCTTGAGCAGAAATTAACTTCAGGTACCGAGTTGCAATCAGTCATTCTTCAATGGCTTGGAGCCTTGGACAGCAGCCAACGTCGTTATTTGCATTGGGAATTCAGAAGCTTGGTGACAGATGGGACAAAATGTTTGAACGAAATCGGACGATACGTTGAAAAATGAAACAATGTTGAACATTTAAAGACGTGACATTAACTTGTTAAGTGTATTCGTTTTTCTATGCTCCTATGCCGTTTGTCATTTGTGAGTTATGACAGATTACTGGTGGAGAAAATAATACACAAGTAGACTGTGTTATATTACCATATGACGTCACAATAATGACGTCTTCATTAAAAGAATTTCAGTGTATGTTCAGAATTAAATTCAACTTAAATTCTCTACAAAACGAATATTTCAAATTTTTACTATTTGAAAAATTAATGGAATGGCACCATTCTGTAACTTATTTACTGAATGACCCTCATATTTGTAAGGCCCACAGTTTTCCATGGGTCGCGGAATTTTTCCATTGCCGCAGAATTTCGATATTTCCGCGGAATTTTGCACAAGTTGAAAATTCAGCGGCGATTAGTACAATTTTTGACTTAGTGACGTATTTTTATCATGGAAAATATCAAACTAAACTGCTAAAAGCTGTGGGCCTTACTAATAGACAGTATTGCAATATGGCACAATCGTAAATAAATGACAACTTGACAAATTGCACTTTTAAAACAAAAAAGATAGGTAATTTTGTTTGCACATTGATAGCATAATTAATAGCATTCATGCTGAGGCACAACGTCAATATGCCAGCTGGCCCTTCAGAAACTAAAGTTTTTAAACAGGACAGAGCTCAGTTTACTTACAAATTGAAGGCCGCGGAATTTGGACGATTTTGCCGCAGTAAGCCGTGGAATTTTGCAAACTGGCCTGTGGAATTTGGCAAAATTTTCCGCGGAAAACTGTGGGCCCTAGTTATTTGGAAAAGTTGTGGTGAGATGTCTACTCGGATGAACACGTAAAATAATTGCAGCAAAGGTCAGGCACTAGAACAAAGCAGTATCAGATCTGTCCAAATGCATAGAGAATTGGCTTGGCACGTTCTATCCTGCCATAACACAACATGCTACTGCACAATAGCAACAGTCTAAGCACCAGTGATGTGGCGGAGGGTGCAAATGGCCCCACAATAAATTTTAGTCTGTCGAAAGGCTTTGTTATTGTCAGAAAATTTTCTTCCAAAAATACAAAATTTGGGGCTGAAAATCCCCCATCTTGGCAGAATTTAGGGGCATAGTTCAAATACCGAGCACCCATATCACCTCTCAGAAATTTGTAGCTGTTTGTCAGAAAATGGCAACTGCTTGCCCCAAACTTTTAGCCCACAACGCTACTACTAGACACTCGTTTCAGTCTTGAGTCGACTGGTTTTACCGGACTGTCGTATCCAAATGTCTGCTAGGCTGTCACCTGTTTCGCCAACTTCACCATTACTGCAGTCTACTTTGCATTCTGCAGAGGAAGTTTGCGGAGAAATACTGGTGCAGTAATTCTTGTTGATAAAAGCACGAGCTGTGCCAGTGTTAGGGCTCTGAGCGATTCTGTGCTCTTCTGGTGCAACGTCTAAGTCCTCGCGGCTATGAAGCAACTCAATGTTCTTGGAATCTTGACCCTTGGCCCGACTCGCAATGTTGACCGATGATAAATGCTGCACTGCTGATTTGTCGCCAGCATACAATTCAGCGGCTGCAGCTACTGGCATTTTATCATCATCTTTCACGTCTGTCTGCTCACTGTCAAGTCTGTCAGTCTGACCGCACTCCTCTGTTGAATGTACTACCATCATTGCAGCGTCTGACAAAGACGTCCGTTCATGCCTAGCGCCGTTTGCAGGAGCAGTGCCTGTATCACCAGCAGGACAACTGACTGTTCTAACGTGGTCACTGGTGGCAGCGCTGATCACTGACAGTAGTGGCTGATGTTCATCTGACACTTCAGTTACATGTCGTGGTACACTCTCAACGGCTGCTGCCGTTACCAGTTTCTGATGAGCGCCGTTCACCGCAGATTTCATATTTCCATTCGGAGTTGTGCTGCCACTGGCCCCATCAGGCTTTGAATCGTCGTCAGCCAGGCGATGATGCAGATGCGTTTCGTTGTGGTACAGATTTGCCATGGCGCGCTTCTTCCGACTGCGTTCCCAGTACTTTCTGGCAACGCCGTTCTGCCGCGCGTTGTAGAATGCCACACACTCTGGGATAGCAATGGCAGGTGCAGTAAACTGCGAACCGTTAGCTTTGACGGAGGTGCCGTGATTGGAACCGGAGTGGAGGGATTGCGCCGCATGGGACAGTGACTCTACAGCAAGCACTGCAGATGATTCATCCACACCACCACGAGCACTGCAAACCGCAGACCCATTCTCCTGCACCTTTCCACTCTCATGCAACGTGCTGCCATTTGTAGCCTTGACGTACTGCCATCGACTTGACTCACCCATGGACGACTGTTTGTGGCAAATGCACGTCGACCGAACGTCATTGCGACACAGACAGAAATACAGGACAAAGAACAGGCCCAGAATGACAGCAGATGCGGCATAACAGCTCTGATAGACGAGGGCATCGTGTGCAAATTTAAAAGGCAGCACGACAACAAACGCTGCTGATGTCCACGTCAAGCAGAACAGCAGCCACAAGCAGACAATGGCAGAGAGCTGGAGTGATGGACGATAGACAGGATCCAATTCACTGACCGGTCGCTCGGCACTATGCGCAAGGGAATCAGACGGCAATGATCGATAGTCTGGCTGATTGAGACCAGTCGACAACACCTCAATCTCGTTATCATGTGTCTCCTCAGTGTCCAGGTCTTCGCATGGATTCCTCTGCTGGGATGATGGACGATGGGGCTCACACAGGAGGCAGCAGATTCTAAGTGCAATCAGAGTGTTTATGAAGACTAGAACGCCAGCCGGTACGAAGCAAGTCAGCACTGCCGCTTCCAACACCAAGAAACAGCTACAGTCACAAAACACGATGCAAACATGTTCACAAATTTACATAGCACAACTAGCCAAAATTTTTAAAAGGCATTTCCATGTAGCACACACTTGAGGTTAATGCAAATACATTTTTCAGGAAGATGCTTTACAACGACCAACAGCCATATGCTAATGCAAGTTGGAAAAATAATTTCTTAAAAAGTGAAAAAAGCCAGCCTATGACATATGATTATATTCCTGTTTATAATATCCTGTTTGAAACACGAAGCATGTAAACACAGGCACATTGAGAGGAGGTAAGTGTGAAGTTTTCCCCGGGCCCAGCCATCGCTGAAGAATATAAAGTACACCAGAATGTGCCATTTTTAAAAAGCAAAATTAATAAATTTTCTCCGCAGATAAGCTCTACAAGAATGTTTCCCCTTAGCCCCGCTAACATGCACTGAAAAGCAGGGAATATCAGTACTGTAAAATATTTTAGTACACTACATAGTGGTGTAGTCTGGTGATTAACACCATGTGTCTGATCAAGGTATTTGCCCTACGTCAAGCCCAGTTAGTACCTGGACAGATGACTGTTTTCGGACAGCTAAATCATCTCAATATATAACCCATATCAACTCAGCCTTCCATGCCTCCAGGGTTGGGAAAGCAAGTACTGGCTTTCCTGGCTGAAGTCAAAGTGGGGCCTGTTCACCCGTGTCAAGTGACAGACTGACAGGTAACATTCTGAGGTCCTGTATTATGATGCTTTGCATATGGGTTCCCTATAAGAGCTATTACACAGATAAAAAACGTAAAGTCTTTCCCAAGCCTTATGGCTCATAGGGCGGCGCTGATCTCCGTTTCCTAAGGCCCTCAGCCAGACACCAGTTTTTACACTGCGAGACCACAGATACGGAGCCAGTGTATCACGTGGTGTGCCTGTATACGTCCCAGCGGTGAAGCCGGTACCAAATTATACTGCTTGGTGACAGAGGCACATGTGTGTGAACAACTTGCCTAAGGTCGTTACCTGGCAGTGTCCTGGTGCGGAGTCGAACCTGCGCCTCTGAGTTACCTCAGGATTACAAGTCCGACACGTTACTGTTAGACTACCGACCCACACATTACACAGATACACACCCTTTAACCTTTTTTCTTGTACACGTAATTTAATAAACTACAAGTTGCAGATTTACTAACTAGTGTTCTTGTGCATAGTTGGTCCAGTTGATGGCACCACTTATACCGCAGAGAATAACAGCAACGCCCCAGCCCAACAGGTAACTCGTCAGTACGGGCTTCGACCTTGGCAGTTCCCCTAGTGTCTCGTCTGGTACTGGCCGAGGTCTCTGCAGCTTTGCCAGCTTGTTGTACAACTTACTGTCAACAGAAAAGCGAACAGAACAAATTAACAATCCTGCATATGGTACACACAGCACAGTCACTAAGGCCAAAAATACACTACTGCATGCTTGAGAAAATATGAAATTGTTCTATATTATCTCCAAAATTATCGATGCAGCACACAAGAATGAAAGATACATTACTGGTGTAATGCAAACACTAATACAGACTAATGACACATCAGCAAATAATCTGAAAAAGTGCAATATTAATTGTAACTTCTTTTAAACAACAGTGTAAAACAGTTGCAAAGAATCCTATGACCTTACCATATAGTGACCTTTTAAATGACTTTGCAGTCAGTAACCTTGAACACATATTTTTAAACTTCTTGCATCAGTTACAACGTTTTGAAATAAGTCATATCAATCACCATATAATCATCACATACTATGTAACATTTGTGCAGAACTCAGTATAGAACTAAACTCACTAGCTGATGACAGTGATCCAAAGCAAAACGCTCAGTGACAAATAGTGAACAGTAATGCCGATGACACGACATGCAATGACAGGCACAGTGAGATGAATGCCAACAGTGTACAGCACACACAGCAATAGCATTGCTATACACAAGTTGACAACAGCATGTCTTGACTTTCTCGACATTTCAATCTGCCTATAAACAACAACAACGACCTCAGTAAAATACTAAACTACAGTTAAAAATTAATAAATGATACCAGAACCATGCCAATACAAAATGCTAAACACATTAATACCTCAAAGTCACAAGTGTTATGGCTGGAGCGTGCCAGACTGTAGGCAAAGTTATAAACCCAGTGATAGGCTGCTATTACTTTCTGTTAGTTTCTGACTGGTGACAACCTTCCCTGGCACAAACCATTACTGACCTCTGACCTGCACAAAATTATACTACCTAACCTGAGTGATGACGTAAGTTTATGGGCACAGTTGTCTGCTCTGCTCAAATCGGAACTTAGAAGATGGACAGAGACATCTATGTAAACAACGTGGCTGTTACTCAAAAATGAAAACTTTCATTAAATTTTTCAACAAAGTTGCATCTAATGTGGCATATCAATGACAGTATATGCAATATACTCAAACAACATCATTTTCAAGGTTTACACGGGCTAATCATTGGTGCCACATTCCACCTGTGAATAACAGGTATTGCATACAGGCCAAATAGCCTAAAAATCATTAACTTCTCAAACATGTATAAAGCAAAAGTTAAAAAAATTATACAGCACATGAAGTGGTAACAAAATTTGAACACTGCATAAATTTGCTGTTGGTAGTTTGAGCAAATAAGTTATATTTACGCAACCATTATTATCTTAACTATATGCTGTACATTTATTGTACGGTCAATTTATTGTACATACTTGTGGTGGACAGCGTAGACAATAATGACGACCAGTAGACAGATGACTAGAAATGTGGATGCTGCATGATGCTGATGCTGACTGATTTGCCATAACTCAAGCAACATCTCAAGTGCTGTCATCGGTGGTGGGTCGGTCTGCACAACAGCAACACAAACACATAGCTGAGTTGCATTAACAGTTCATGCCAGCCAGTACCTCCTAAATGTATTCAAGCACCTCCACAAATCAGCAGGTGCTATGTAGACCCAAGCCAATGTCTCAGATCTTTCTTAACTGGCTACAGCATAAGATTATGTTTTGTTGTCATATGTTGATGGTCGAACCATGTGTTGCAAGTGATGACCTTAACAACATCTGCAGCTGTATCTCCTGTTTCAATCACGACTGTGAGCAAGATTTTCAGAAGACAGATGCCTTTTTGGGCAGCATCAAACCAAACCTTTAATGGCAACATGCTGAAGGTATTCCATCAATAACATCAATAATGCATACCGGTGTGGATATTAAGATGCATTAGAAGACCACAACCAATTCCACAGGTACTTGTGAGTTGAGAACTGGCCTAAGATGTAGTTACTACGAAAAATGGCGCAGCTTGACGAAAACTGTGAACGTGTGTGAGACTACTAAAAAGCAACATATTCTTTGGTTTCATATTATGGCTGACATTATCATGCCAGACTTCAGTTCTTAAGTCAAAATCGGTAAAAATGCAGAGTCTCACCAGCAAGACTGCATAGCCAGTCAGATATGTGCAGTTGAAAGTGATCAACGACTGATCGAGAACATCTTTCACAGAACAGCCATCTGACTTCCATGCACCAAACCCACCTACAACATTTATCATCACAATTATTCATTCACTCATTCATTCATTTTATTTGACTCAGGCAGCATGGCCCACAAAAACACACATACATACACAAAAAATAGAAATGCTAAGCTAAAAAAAGGAAAAAAGAATATGAAGAAAAGATGCGTCTAACTGGCTACACAACAGAAAAGTCAATCAACAATGTCCACGGTATTAAAATAATGCACCAATAAATTCTGGCTGTTATGCCACATACAACTGAATACACATGCACCATTATGTAGAACTGTATCAAAGGATGGTAAACCAGTTTGCAACAGTGCCTGCATCATACTAGAACTACGATGATACCCAAAGTACGATTGTAGCAAGATTTTAACTTATTATTACTTACCTTAACTTATATGATGCTTGTTTCAATACCAGCAAATGGCATACAGTCAACAAACGACCACAAATCAATTATCAGTTAGCCAATTCTTCACTTGTAACGCCATCTTCAGAGTAAATCATATGACATTAAAGAGCGAACGAAAGCAAATAATTGAAGCCAAAGTTGATGTGCAAAATTTGGAATAAAATTTAATGCAGTGACAAAAATAACATAACGTACAACTACAGTGTTGTACACAACAAGCTAAAGAATGTCAGCCCAGTGCTGATACATTATGCAGCCATCTGCTTAGTGTAACGGTTACTCCTGCTATCTGAAACATTCACACCAGTTGTAGTTTTTCTATGCCTTTTTTGTTTTCAAGTTGAATGCCTGTGTAAGACAGACGGACATAATAATGCAGCCTATTATTCTAGCCACATAATGGCAGGTACAGGGTGGGCCATAAAAAAACGTGGCACTTTACTTTTGTCCATATCTTCGCCAATTAGTGACCAATTTTCAAAATTCTTTCACTGGCACACTCTGCAAAAAATTTGCAACAATGTGATTATTATATATCCCACCACACCATAAATGCATCTCTACACTACCTTGTGAAATATGAATGAAATATGCATGTATAACAATAATAACAAACAAACATTTTGGTAAAATTGAAAAAACCACCTCAGATCAACATTGCGGTCAATGATCTGTATAACACTAGACTGTGTGGTTCTAACACAGTCTAGTTTCATATGGATCATTCACTGCAATGTTGATCTGAAATTTTTTTTTTTCATTTACTTAAATTATTATCGTTAGTTTTTCTTACATTTATGTTTCACAAGGTAGTGTAAAGACGTGTTTACAGTGTAGTGAGATATACATGTATAATAATCACATTACTGCAAATTGTCCGCAGAGTGTGCCAGTATAAAATTTTGAAAATCGGTCACTAATTGGCGAAGATATGGACATAAGCAAAGTGCCACGTTTTTATAACCCACGGTGTATCAGAAGTAATACTGACCATTTGCTGCAGGATTCCAGTACACAGGCGTTTTGATCTTACTGACAGCAGCTGGTGGTAGTGACAGCTGAATGGTGACATGACCAGTGTAGTTAGCTGCATCTGCTTCATCTACATTCAGTCCAGCTAGACAGCAAACACATTTAAACCTGTCAGGCTGATATGATCTACAGAAGACCTGCACCTTAGTTACTAGCAAGTACTCTAGTGGTTATAGTACTAGACTTGCAACTTTTGCACTGCAGTTTGAATCTAACCATGAAGCATTTGCAAGCAACTTGAGCAAATTGTTAACCTACTCTGTGCTCAGGTCAACTCAGCTTCCTACCCTCAGCAGAATAGAAGATGGGTAGTAGCTGACAGACTATGAGGTGAAAACCAATGTGGCTGATTGGAGAGGTGGTAAATCTACCTGCTGTGCTATTACTCAAACTGTTTGGTGCAAAAGATAATCACATAATGTGCTGCAGTATCATTAGCTCATGCCAGTTGCTATTCGAAGACTGCAAAAGATGGTTTGTAACATAAACCTGACTGATACAAAAAGTGCAATATTAAGTACAAAACCATTACCTTTACATTCCTAATCATTTAGTTTTGCTTCTGAATCGTCAAACATATTGCAAACAAAAACGCTTAACAACCAGCCACATTCTACATGGTGTTTCATAAAAAAGTACCCTTTTTGTTTCTTTTATAACTCAGTCGAATGGTGACCAATTTGCAGGACATTTTTACCAGATGTAGCTGAAGAAATAGTAATTCAAAATATTTTAACAAAATGTGACCGTTGGTTAAGTATTTTTTGCTAGTCGTGATGTAATGCTGACGTCATAATGTGTCGCGAGTACAAAATGGCTTTTTGCAGCTGGTTCTGTCAGTTGTTACCCTGCTTCAATGGCAAACTGTATCTTGTTCGCTGATAAAAAATGTTTATTGTATCAGCACTTAACAACATGGGGGCATAAAATCCGGCGTCTTGCAATCCAAAAACTCAACCATTTCGCAAGCAGTGCATGCTAATGCACTGTCTTGCTGGAAGGTGTCAAAGTTAAGCTATCTGCACAAGTGTGTGAAACTGATCATTTAGGGCATTTTTTGTGGCCACAATAGTAAACTTCAACAGTTTGTCATCAGTGAACCAGATAAAGTTTGCCATCGACGCAAAGCAGCTATTCACCAAGTCTGTCAGCACTCAGCACTGGTTGCGACAAGCCAGTTTGTACTCGCGGCACACTATGACGTCAGCATTACGTCACGACTAGCAAAGAATATTTAACTAAAAATCATGTCTTGTCCAAATATTTTGAATTAGTATTTCTTCAGCTACATCTGGTAAAAATTTTGTGTAAATTTGTCGTCATTTGTTTAAATTGTGAAAGAAAGAAAAAGGGTGCCTTTTTATGAAACACCATGTAGTCTTGACTCTGCATCTTACATGCATAACAGAATCAAGCAGATGAAACGATAAAAATACAGACACAACAATGCCATGAAATGCATTTCTCAAATTTCATGGCAAAGGAATAACACAGAATCAAATTATCATTTGAATTAACAAATATAGCATTAGCCAAAAACAGAAACTAAATTCTACTGACCGATCTTGCCAGCTATAACTGGTGTTGACACTTGGGGATGGTCAGACGTAGCATTTAATAAAGGAAAGAGTTTGGCATTCTTGTAGACAATGAACATCATTCTGTAGCCGTCAGAATTCATGCAGTCTGCCTGCATGCACTCCGCCATCCGCAGATAATCAGCCATAATTTGCACCGTCGCTTCTTTTTCCTGCAAACACCAGCTGTTATTTTAGCATTTCATGACAGCAATAATCTAATTTTGTAACCACACATCACACAACCACTGCGTGTGCGCTAGCACTCCCAGTTTCAAACTGTGCTACAATTTGCCAAATGTCTTTATTTGGGGTTTAGATTGCTTAATGGCTTAAATGTCCCATAAACATCCCATAAAAGGCCTCATATTGCATAATTCTGCACAATTTGCAATATAAAATTTTATTGAAAGACTTAGGACTAGGTGTGCCCCTAATTAAGAGATTTTTCAACATCTTATAAGTTGCAGCAAGTGACTGATTAATAATATTTTCCAAAACAGGATCCAATCTTCATCCCATATCTTTGATACACGTGCTGTTACTGTTCGCTGAAAATCGAAATATATAATAAATCAAGGGTGAAGGGTGGGCGAAGGTGAGTCCAATACTCCTAATCCCCATCCCCCACAGCAAATCGAGCAAATACTGTGAGCTTTTACCTTGTCATTCGTTTGTACATCAGTGTCATCGCCGTCTCTAGCTCCATCATCAGCCTTCAAGTCAGTGCAAGCGAAGTCGTCTGACTGACGGCTGCTATATGACTCAGAATCATCAGCGGCATACGCAGTACAACTGATGCCAACGAAGCCGCGAGACTCCACCTTGTGAGCGCGTACAGCAACGTTCTCCGAAGTCAGCCACACCGAGTTCCTCGTCTCCAACAACTGCTCGACCACGCCCTCTACAGCTCCCACTAGCCTGACATGTCATAGCAATCATGACATCATGCAAAGCTAATATATGGATAATCCAAGGGTTTGACAATCCGAGGGTTTGACTCTCCATTTCCGACTGTCATCATGTGGAGACAGCATTATAAGATTGATGACTGCCTGTAGGATAACAGGGAAGATTATTAGAACTACCATTATGTTAATTACATATGCATGCGTACAATGGAGTTCTTACAATTTTAGCTTCTTGTGTTTTGTGTTTCTGTAAAGGTCAAACTTACTGTTCTGTTATTATGTGTTTGTGTGCATTCTGCCTGAAAAGGCTGTCCCTGAAAGACCTAAACTGTGTCGGGTGGGACGTTAAACCCTACTCACTCACTGTCTTCATGTGGCGGGGTGGTAGCCCTGTGATGGCCTGCAGTTAAAGTTAGACTTAGGACTAGGGTTACGTTTAGAGACAGGGTTAGAAATTTGGCAAAATGAACACCAACGACTATTGAACTTTAGGATTATTCAACCTTTGGGTCATGAACCAACAATCTATGCAATCTATGTGCAAGCAACAGACATGTTAAAATAATATCGTACACTGTAAAATAAAAACTGACAATAAAGCAAAAACATATTGATAATACAAAGCGGTTTTAATATTCATACACATGATAACTAGGGCCCACAGTTTTCCGTGGGCTGCGGAATTTCGAGGTGAGCCATGAAATTTGCCTTTTTCCACAGAATTTTGATATTGCCGCGAAATTTCGCGAAATTTTACAGAAATTAAGAAATGACTGATGATTTGTATGGTTGTCGGATTTGAACTAACTATATCACGGAGAAAAATCAAACTGAACTGCCTAAAACTGCATCCCTACTAATAACTACCATCGTATACTGCATAATCGTAAATTAACACAATGCGACTAATTGACAAATTACACTTTTGAAAAAAAAATCGATAATTTTCCTTGTATGTTGCTAGCATAACTGAGCGCCATGCCAGCATCCAAAAACTGAAGTTTTTAAAACAGAATAAAGCTTACTTAATGCATAAATAGAAGGCCGCGTTTAGCCACGGAATTTGGACAATTTTGCCACGGTGAGCCACGGAATTTTGCAAACTGGCCCGTGGAACTTCGCAAAATTTACCGCGGAAAACTGTGGGCCCTAATGATAACAAGCAAAGATGTCGACCTAGTGCCCACATTGCTATGCAGCCAACTACCTAACTACACACTGTACAGTGAAACCGTAACCTTGGCCTCACACTTTCTGACCTAAAAATTGGCAGTTACTTCTGCTCTAGAAAGCATTCCCATCAATAATGGTGTTTCTATGCATTTTCGTTTTCCAGCTAGAAGCACATGCAAAAAAGACAGATGAGGATGGACTCAGAACAGACAAAAAGACAGACAGACAAGACCAGTAATGTGGCCAGTCAGGAGATCACACAGTAAAGGTTATGTTGATATTCAGCAACGAAGAGTCAAGTTGTACACTTGAAATGACAGAACTTGGCCTAGTGATAACGCATTTGATCCGATCAACAAAGTTACTCTATGCCGGGCCGGGTTAATACTATGATGGGTGACTGCCTGTGGGCAGGTAAACCATCTCGGTATGTAACCAGCTGCTTAGGTCAACTAAGCCTTCCATACCTCCGGGGTAGGTACATTGAGTACCGGCCTATCTGGCTGGGGTTAAGGTGGGGCACGTTCACCTGTCGGGTGGCAGGTAACACTGTGTGATCCCATATGACAAGTGACGCTCCGTGGCTCTGTGAGGGGTTTGCTCCTACACCTACCTTTACTTCTTTTCACATCAGTGTTAGCCACAGTGATGTTATTTTAAAACACTAAAACTGTTTCAGCGAGACAAAAACACAAACCGAGTAGCTACTCGATCTTCCTGATGTGCAGAAGTCAACAGATTCATCTCGGTGTTCATTAGCAAACTGACTAGTCTTAGCACAATATCTGCCAACTAGCAAATCAAATGCACAAAGCTTGTTAATGCATCAAATAAGGTTACACTGATATACAATTACAGTATTGAATTATGATCTTGCATGTCGTCAACGTTATTAAACAAAACAATACATAATAAGAAATTTGAGCTAATGCTCACGAGACATGTGAAAGCCTATAGCAGTTTCGGTTCAGTAGTTTAGCTGAAAATTGTGGTATTCATGCTAAGTTAATATACAAATACCAAATTCTCTATCTGGAACACATAATGATAGTTTTCTTTCTGTTCTTTTCCCTTTTAAATCCCTTCTCTCCCCTTAAAAGTAAGACCCCTAAATTTCAGCCGGGAGACCTGGGGGGAGTGCTGTGAGCTTTTCCAGCGGAGTCTGGGACACAGCCCCAGTCGAAATCGAATTCAGTACATTGTAATCATAAATATGAAATCTGATAGCAATGATTTTAAATATTTTTGTGATAGTCAACTTACCAAATTAGTGCAGTTTAAAAATTGGATACCTGCGAGCAAGGCAAGAAAAAAATTTTCATTTTCTTCACTTTGGTCCACTTATTGAGTTTAGATAGTAAAGTGCCTGTTTGGCCCCCCTCCAAAGTTTAAGTGCACCCCTGAGAGGGGCTGGAAAAGCTTTTTAAGCTCATGATCAGTTAAGTTAAAACTCACAATTAGGCTACTACTTTAAATTGCATGTGGTCTGCTATGTAAGGTCCTTAGGGGCCCCCTAAAAATCAGGGGCCCTAGGCTGCAGCCTAGTCAGACAAGTGGTAAATCTGGCGGTGGTATTAACTTCAAGCATCATAAGAACTCTCCATGCAGTTTCAAGATTTTCCAACCAGTTAGCAAATAAAATGGACAAGTACCCTGTCATTGTTGGCAATATTACGACTGAATCCTTCGATGATACGTGACAAAAAGATGACATCGACTTTGTCTTTAATCACATATCCATCAACAGTAAACTTTTGAGATAATTCTTCAGCGATGGGATTAATATGTGACTGATTACGAACGACTTTCTGCCATAAAACATAAACATATCACAGTAACAACTGTTCTATTATGGCATTCACCAATGATAGAAACTACATAGCATAATCAAACCATTGTCAATCAAAGGGGCACCGTGGCATCTGATGTGAAAACACTGACAAACACTAAATTAGATGCCACGAGGCCCTGCTTTTACGAATCCAGCTACAGACTGAAAAATAGTCATCACTGTTTGCGTTAGCACTCCAGCTCATTGCTATTTAATACCATTACCCTATGATGTCATAACTTATAATGACGTCATATCTGCAGCAGAGTCAAGTCAGTAAAGAATGTATGTTTCACGTATGTATAGATTGTGGAAATATTGTTGTGTAATATGTTGAAGCCAAAAGTTCTGGTATGGCCCTTGTACACATACACACAAACATCATACTAACTAACGAAAGCTTCACACATGCACAATTTACCTACACCAATATAAAACTAAAAACCTAGTTTAAGCACCTTTTTATGCAATCTGACCAGGAAACAGATCGGGCCTACTCTACAACTCTTGGCATCTGCACAGAGATAGAATTAAACGAGAATCCAACAGTAACATGAGTGACTACGAACACGGGAATTGGGAATTATATCAACTGTGTTGTGCATACGTACCAACAAATAATCTTCAAGTGCCTGCGTTGTCTTGCTGACATATCGACACTGGCTGACGTCCGCATTTGTCCAGTGACCACTAACATCACAAGTCCTGCGTGCAACTCCAACGTCACTTGCATCAAAGCCTGGGGCACTGCTCGCAATGCACGGAATAGTCTGCTCCATGCCAGCGATCGTCGATGGCCAAATGTACTGACCACGGTTTGAGTTTGTCACTTCCATGGGACAGTAGACAGTCTTCCTTGACAGCACAACAATCTCGACTGACAACTCCGATGCTCCAAGCGCCGTCTCAACACGACACGTCCAGTTGCCGGTATCAGTCGCTGCATTCAAGTGCTGAATGATGAGCGTAGTTGTGCGCGTCCGATCAGGCAGCTGGTCTGTGCTCAGTGTCAAGCCGTGATCGTCATCTATTCTCACAACGTCACCATTGTGCATCCACGTCACATTCATCTCAGTTTCGGACTCAGCCACGTGACATTTAAATGAAAACCTGTCCCCCTCAAACACCACTTGGCTGGTTGACGGAACCAGTTCAAAGACGGACAGCTCAAGTGGCCAGTCTGCACAATACAACGAACATATCACTAGCTATGTGAAAACTCTACGGAGAAAAGACAACATCAGTGCTAGCTTTGATAAGCCAAAGATGTGCTTTAATGCTTGTGATCTCACAACGATGCAAAGTAAAAATTTCATTTCGCAATTCTACTGCTTATATAAACTAGGCCAAGGGGGGAAGGGCAGCATACACAACTAAGTTAAACTAACAAAGCAAGTATGATTCTGGTAATGTGTATAAAAATAAAGTAAATAAAGTAATGCATATAAAAACTGTGCTCCTCAAATTAATTTGGCTTAGATAAACAATAAACAAATGCAATAAATTTTCAAATTTAAAATTATTGCTTAAGGGCAATTTTTCCAAGTACCGTAAACTAGACTTTTTAAATGATGCAGCTTTTACCTGGCAGATGTCCTTCCTGTGACCAAGCAACAAAGTCAAATAAATTTGAATAGTCAAAAACCACAAACATTATAATTAGTCATCAGCAGACAGACAAATATCTTTTCTTAGTTATCAATGCACAGATTTTCAAACAAGTCCATTCACACATTATCTCAATGTAGAAATAAACACAGTAAACAAACATTTACACCATGTATCCATGTTAACAATACACAGTCTATTTATATGAGTATCATACATAACGAAAAATGATGCTGAGTGCGGGTTAATTTCCATACACCAAAAAATAATTTTTAAAATGTTAAACGTTTACACAATGAACTTTGTGGATATTACTCACCACAGTGCAAATCTTCAGTTGTGAGTTCTTTAAGCAAAGTACCCTTCAGAGCCGTTGGAAGCCCACATACAGCCAAATCACTGACACGTAACCTGCTGCCCTTCTGTCGAGCTGACATCCAGTTTATAAACCATTCCAATCGACAATCACAAACCAGACTGGTAGTCTGCAACTCTCTGGACAACACAACAACATGCTGCATGCTTAAACACATAAGTTTTATTTAATTCAATTTAATTCACCAATCAATCATTACATCAATCTATCCATCCATAAATCAGGTTATGCAAAACTATCAATGTTACCAAACGCTTATGGCATACAAAGCAAAACTAGCTATGAGCCTACAGTAACAACGGTCGATCAAGATACAAAGCAATCTACAAAGTCTCAGATTCTACAAATTTACAAGTTTAGTTAACACCTGACAGCCTTGAAGCAAAGTAATGTCAAATGTCCGTCCATAGTTCTCAAATCAGAAATTCCAAATCTTATTTCAAAAAATTGCAAGTAATGAAAGCAATGTAAAAGCACTACCAAAACTGAAAATATACTGCTATGCAGTTTCTGAATGAGATGTTTGTTTAGCACAAATAAAGTTAAACAATATTTGAGTGGTGTGTGGTTTGTGCCTTCACGATAACAAAAAAAGAATTATAATATACACTGTGTCCAGAAAAAAAGTAACCCCCTAGGCATCGTACAATAGAAATATCGAATTCAAACAGATCTGAATAAAATTTCATACAATTAATCCACAATGAATTGCTAAAGCGATTACCAAATACTACTGAAAAATATTATTTCTTAGGGGAGTTATTAACTGATGAATATCAATACCAAAATATCTTTGATACCAATATGGCATTATACCAGTTACTGGCATTATAACTGTTACTGTGAATTTGCATAACTCCAACAAACAACGTCTGATTCTGGCAACATTCTACATTAACAGTGCACCATTTATTGGCAACCAAAGTGCCAAATTTCAGTTAAATCTACCAAAGCTAACAATAGCTACGACAGGTTTTATGAGACACTTCAGTTTCAGGTCTTTGTGGATGACATCAGATACAAAGACCTGAAACTAAAGTGTTTTGAGGTAATCTCACAAAAGCCACTGTAACTATTGTTTGCATTTGCAGATTTAAATGAAATTTGGCAATCTGTCTGCTAATATATGGTGCATTGTTAACGTAAAATTTTGCTAAAATCAGATGTTGTTTGTTGTAGTTATGAAAATTCACAATAACAGAGAAGTTCACTTGTGTAATGCCATATTGGTAAAAAAGATATTCTGTTATCAATATTCAACAATTGATAACTCTGCTAATAAATAATATTCTTCAACGAAATACAGTTACTGCTTTAGCAATTTAGTGGGGATTAAGCGTACAAAATTTTATTCAGATTTGACATTTCTATTGTATAATGTTTAAGGGGTTACTTTTTTCTGGACACGGTGTATAATAAAGCACATTAGAGCATGCATCACATACAGTCGTGAGAGAGAAGGCAGTGCATCGAATGTGTCAGAATGCACAGTCAAAATAAAACTTCTCAGCATTATCCTACACACGAACAACTTTGGTAAATACCAGACCAATACAGTGCTAGCAGATCAACACAATACCATGCAGCATAATGCAGTTCCGTACAGAGACAGTGAACACTAAAAACTGATAAAATATTCCATTTCAACATTGTGAGCTCTCTTATCTAAGAGTTCAGGATGCTCATCTGTTAGGCGAGACTGTTTCTTGATCAGAATAACATTTTTTCAGAGGTCCTTCCTGGTGTTAACCACGGCTTAAAGCCAGATGGTCTAAATCTAAGTCTAAGTCCAGTCAACAAGTCAGCCATGGCTGCACTTCATATAATATATTCACATACACTAAAGAATGCGACGACAATGTCAGCTGCAAATTTAAACAGCACAATTTCACGCAACACCTCTAATGATAATAAGTGTTTGTCTGAAACGCCACTACTGTGCACTGAGTCACTGACATCATTCCACAGAAAATCCCAAGTTTCAGACCCCCCCAAGACCCAACAGAAAAGACCCAACAATGACTTAAGCTAATCCAACACGTCTATATATCAACAACTGTCATCAATAAGAAATATTAACGCCATTATACAATATATGACGATGTACTAAATCCATTTCTGTACATACAGGCGCTGCAGAGATGGCATTCCCTCCAACATCAATGCATTAAGTGCAGTTAACTTTGTTCCTGATAAATCCCTACATGGTACACAACACAAACTTCAGTTTTGGCAAAGTGTTTACTTGTTAAAAGCATAAACATGAGAATAAAAAACTGCAAGTCCATATATTTTACTGCAATGCTATGAACAGAATGGAAAAGCTAGAATACTAAAAAGCTAGAATACTACATCTTGCACTGCATTATAAAAAGCAAAAATCCAAAATCACCTAAACCAACACTAGTTCTGTTTCTGCTGTGAAAAATTTCACTTCTTTAAACTGTAATGAAATTCAGACTGTGTTTTTGATCAGCCAAAAGGTTCCAATTAAATAACAAACCATATCAGTGACCATAACAAAAATGAGAGAACAAAACAAAGTCAAACAAAACTCCATGTCAAATAATATAAAAATACTGCAAATATTCAACTCAGACGATGCCACTTACAGTCTTTCCAAGTTGCTGAGACCAATAAACGCTCCTGATTCAATAGCAACCATTGGATTCATGCTCAGATTTCTGCAAATGCACAGAGAACGTGATACACATACACTTGTAGTACTGCAGTTATGTCCAACAACAAAATACTTCAAATGCAATGCTCTTGCAAACGTTAACAGTACAAATACAGCAGTAATCAGCAGCATAAATTTTAGATTAAATCAAGAAACAGTTCATTCCTCAGAACAGACTACTAACACTGCTAATCATCCATGGTCAAACTGAGCCAAGCAAACAAGCAACAGAGACCAATAGTTCTACTGTAGAATCACTGATCCTGGACCGCATCATAGTCTGAAGTTCTTGGTTTTGGTCTCAAGTCTTGAGATAGCAATTTTACTCTTGTTTACAATGATGAAGCAACACGTAAAAAAATTTAACTATGAAATGACATATCCACCTACACTAAATGAGAAATGCAAGCATAAGCCTATCTGTGCCTTATAAAATAATAAAGTAACCAATAACACATCAAACAAACGAAATAAACAACAGAGGACATGTTCAGCCACGTAGTCTAGAAAATCTGTTGGCAAGTTAGCATCACACCTCACACGATAGTGTGACTGTGGTAAAGACGATCTTCAAAGTATATGGAAAAAGGCAAAATTTGACCCTCAGCCAACCAAAAACCCCTGAACCGATCGTCACCAAATTTGAATGGCGTGATTATGTCGTGGACCCCTACCATCAAACAAAATTTGGGCTCAATCAGCCCAGGAGTTTTTGCTCCCCCATATAGGTGAAATACACACCCCTCCTGTTCGAAATTTACTACACTTTTTTGGTTCTTGAACTCGCCTACAAGCGAGTCCGTTAGACAGATTTTTACGCTTAATATGTCAAATGATGTAGCTCTGCGCAAGGAAGTGCCTTTTTATTGTTATAAAATAAAAATGTTATTTTTCACTTATTTATTCAAAAAATAACAAAAAAAATTACAATGGCGCCTATGGGGAAAATTGAAAAATCCTTTAAACTGTCATAACTTCGATTGTGTGCAAAATAGAATCGTAATTTTTGGTTCTAGGATATGGTTTTCGGAGACGGCCTAATTAACGGTGACATTTATATTTACCCCGGTTGACCCCCGTTGCCATGGCAATGAAATGTTGGACAAAATTGGCTATAACTCGGCTTGCGTAGGAGATTTTTGCGCCTATAAAGGGGTTTTCGGGGATGCGAGGGTAATCACTAACATAGTCTAAAGCCTTCTTCATTTGATGTTATTTGTCGTATTAGGCCTACTTGCTCAATGTTTACTGATTAGTGTAGCAGCCGAAAATATTTCTGTTAGTCTATGGCTTAGCTAATGCTAGGCCTAACAAGGAAGCGAAAATATGACCCTGTGCCGACAAAATATTCAGCTAACCGCGCACTCATAGGCCTATACATACAAACTGTCCAACTGCACAGCACAACCCTAACCCTGATATTAGACACTTTAAAGCTGAAAAATGCTAGAATAGCTTTGACAAGTTTTATTATTTCAAAAACTCTCGAGAGAAAGGCTTTCCATGCCAGGAATTAATGACTGATAATGATGATGGTGAACAAACAAAAAGGTAAGTAGGTAACAATGTCTGGAGATATAACAACACAGCTACACAAAAGGCTGAAGCACTCAACACGCGATAGCATTTCACTGTATGATGGAAAAAAACACTCCACTGAGTTCTGGCGTCAGGACGCACTGGCCCTTCCCCATCTCACATCTCCCATATCTTTCCCTTCCACCTCTCGTTGCAGTGAGCAGTGCGCTCGATGATGCATGCATGGAAGAACTTATCATAAAGTCTTATCAGATCCACTCTAGTCCCAGGGGGCGCACAGCCAGTCAGCTATAACTGACAGTGGACGTCTTGGTATCTATGGTATCTATTTATCTGGCTACAGCAAGGAAAACTGGAAAATGTACAACCCCACAATAGCTGTGAGCACTGGCGTAGCCATGGGGGGGGCTAAATTCTAGCTAGGCCACTGGCTGTGAGTGTCATGACGTTCCTTCAATGAAACCTGATCACGAAAACCAAAGATGCTGAAGCACGCCAAAGCAACGGCGTACTCATTTCAATGCTGAAATACACGGACAGCGGGCAGGCATTCTTGAAATCTGGACAGATTTAAACGCTATTTCATTTCAATGAAGCATTTTCACTGCGTGTATATACTGCTGTTTATTTCGGATTCATGCAGGCTTCCTGTATGCTGTATGCAATAAGCTCAGTTCATTCTCCTCGTGAAACCACGCCTATCTTAAAAGTCATTTTCAAGCCATCAGTCTAACCCCACATGGCCAAGCACCATGTTATCCCGGTTCAGAAAGGGAAAAAGTTACCTAAACGCACGGACATCGCCAACCCTCCCTCC
>Ga0209671_1001198_pt1 | contig 20918 bp, 20 predicted proteins | sample WorMetHERISLAND2_2_FD_187401 | JGI IMG/M metagenome (GOLD analysis project Ga0209671, IMG submission 187401) | Marine gutless worms symbiont microbial communities from Max Planck institute for Marine Microbiology, Germany - Olavius geniculatus... | ecosystem: Host-associated > Annelida >... | reverse complement strand
CTAATAGGATGTAGTACACTGGCTCTCGATTGGCGCCGAATTCAATGACCTTGAATGACCTTGAACACAAAATAGGGGGTTTTATGGATTTTTTGGCGATTTCGGGATGCGACACAAGACTATATCTTTCACAAGGTGGCGCCACGCTACTATCGTTATGCGATCCAGATAGAGAATTTGTTATTTGTATATTAACTTAGCGTGAACACCCCAATTTTCAGCTAAACTACTGAACCAAAACTGCTGTAGGCTTTCGCGCGTCTCTTGAGCATTAGTTCAAATTTTTAGTTAAAAATCCCTTTGACAGGCTGACGCCCACACTTCGGCCGGACCTGCACACCATGCAAGGACTTAACAGCACTCTTCCGGGCGCCCTTGTCACGGCAGTGACAAAAAGGCTGAAAAAAGACATTGAAAAATTTGAAAGAAACGAACAAAGAAATGCTGCTTACGCTAGTGGTTTTGATAAATGCAAGTCATTTGAGCAAAGCTTGGATTAACTTGGATTAAAATAGTAGCCTAATGCGTTTAGAAAAAGTACCCCAATTTGAGGCCTCCGTACGGAGGATTCCTTGAACGTAAAATGTCGAAACTCAGATTGTTAAAATTCACGTTCTATGCTAAAAATGTCATTTGCAGTCTGTCCTGCTCTATTTGTAGTAATTTCGGTGCAATTCAGTGTTGAAATATGCGTCACAGCCTAAAATCGCAAACAGTTACTAAAATCCCGCTTTTTTATTTCAAGGTCGTTCAAAGTCATCAATTTTGGTACCCTTTAAAAGCTTGTTAGCATTGTTTGTTACGATAAACTAGCAAGTCTATCTTTACCTGCAACCGTTTTTACTCCTCGCGCGCTACGTTCCTAATGTAGCGAAGTGGAGTAGACCTATATGAGATCAGTGTAATATTGAGGACCGACCGACGACCAACGACCGACTTCTGTTCCTGGAAGAGCTTTCCTGGAAGAATTTCAAACGGCCCATAACGGTGAGACCATCGACTCCCGGGGGTCGACTTTTTATGGGTGGCCATATCTCCATAACGGTGCCAGATAGACGCATGCGTTGAGGTATAACAAGACAAATGGCTACTAGCGTCATCGATCATTATTGGAATTTTTTTTGCTCTCAGTTTCTTAGATCGTGCAATATTGTATGAACTTCTGGAAGATAATTTCCAATAACGTCCAATTCGCTGTCGATATTACAAGGCGGCATGACGCATGGAAGTATAAATGAAAATTATTTATAGCTCCGTGGGGATGGCGATGTGTGTTCTTGTGTTGTAAAGTGCAAAGGACATCGATACCATCATCGACAAGTACTTGAAGGCAGGGATGTTAAGTCTTGGCTTTGGCTTTGGCCTGGTTTTAAGGACTAAAATTGGCGGCCTTGGAATTGGCCTTGGCCTTGACACTCAAGGTCTTGGCTTTGGCCTTGGCTTTGGTTGTCTTGGCCTCGGCCTTGGTCTTGGCCTTGACACTTAGGCAAGGCCATGGCCGAAAAAGAGTTATTGTCTCTAAGCACTAAGTGGATTTGTTAGCTATAATTATTTTATTGCTCCTAGTCTGTGATCATATCTTTGTCTGTCTCTGCTTTGATCTGTAACAACATGACGCTCTCTCTGTTCTTAGCTTTCAACTTGTCCTTCATGTGTCTCCATTCCATTGATATGTTTATGATGCTTGACATAATTAGGCATACGTGCTCAATTGTACACGATACTCATATCGTAAAGTGTGGTTTGTTAAGACATCTCGCTTCACGAAATTAAAGTGCATGCAGTGTAGTTATAAAAGTAACTACTTAGCTACAAGGTAGGCCTAATTGAAAAAGTAGTTGTACTGTAGTTGAATTACTTTTGAGTAGTTGACGCCCATCACTGACTATTTGCAATGTTAAAGCAAAATTAAATTCCTGCGATCAGGCATATGGATTGGATTGGATTTAGAAAATTGGACCCACGTCCAACTCTGTGCTATACATTTAGTCTTGACCTTGGCCTCGGCCTTGGCCTTGGCCTTGGCGTTTAATGCTGTGGCCTTGGTTTTGGCTTGGCCTTGTAGGTATTTTTGCGGCCTTGGCCTTGTACCCTGTGGCCTTGTTAACATCCCTGCTTGAAGGACCCGCGCGATGCCGCAAACCTATACGACGAAATGACCAAGGCTCTTAACGAGCTGGCTAAGGTCTGTATCAGAACTTCAGAAGGTTACAAGAAGCCCAGCTGTTGCTAGAATGAGCCGATCGTAACACCTATGTCGAAGGCCAGCAAATTATGAACGTTGTTGCAAGATAAATGCCGTCGTCTTTGCCCGTGTTAATGCGCAAAAAGTCGCAAAGAAAGTTCAATATGATTAATACATGCGTGATTGGTGAGCAAAAACGACTAGGCTAGTCTATGTCACACGATACTGTGTAAAGTTCATGCAGAATTTGATCACGTGTCATTATGCTAAGTTTTAGCTACATACTTGCGTGCTTATTTATGTTTTGCGCATGCGTAGGCGGTGGGCCTACACATAGTCACAAGATCCACTGGGCCTATACATACATGTGTAGACTTGCTACTTGTATAGGGGCCTAGCTGTAAATAGTTGAAGTCTTAAGTTGTAGGCTATCATATTACTAAACTCATTTGCTACTTAACTATCTTCTAAGGCAGGCTAATCATTATTATTAAATTGTCGCAATAATATATGTTTTATATTTAAGTAATATCATATCATGTCATGACATATAATTGCGTCTACTGCCAGCTAGCTTGAAAGAAAGTGAAATTAGCTCTGGCTGATCGAGTGGATTGCAACACAAACCAGGAAGTGTAGGCCTAAGCATAGGCTTACTAAGGTACTCGATCAAAGCGCTTAAAAACGTTACTTCCATGACATTCAAAAGATTTCTTGATTGCAAATGTCTACATGTTAACTTGGTTTGATGCTATTTTTTGTTGTTTAGTAAAACTTTAAAACTTAGTTATCTAAATTCTCATGCGGAACGTGTCGACTGCAGAATAGACGGCGTAAGTTAATAACTAGGCTCTTTACCTGTGTATTGCAGTGAAAAATATCCATGAGTCGTGGCCCGGGTTCTCGAGGGCGGTCGTCAACCTCGACGACAGCTGAAGGATCAAAAATCGTGGCCTTGGCCATGGCCTTGGCCTCTAGTCACTTGTGTGCCTGATGAATGTGTATTGTGTTCTGTGTCATGCGTTTTCTGTTTCTAGCAGGCCTATCTGTATGACATAGCCACTGAAACATTGAAACTATGTTTGTCTGAGCATTTTTATGGTTTATTACTGTTTTAAAAGATTAAGCTGTATAAAACTGCCACAGTAATCTTACTTGCTTACTTGCTTACTTAGTGGCCTTGCAATGGCGTCGAAGGCCATGCACTTGCCTGGCCGTGGCCTCGAGCAGAAATGTGAGGATCCTGGAATTTTTCGTCCGCGATCGCGTCCGCTCTGCCAGCAACAGTGATAATGTTTAAAATATACTGAAGCCCAGGACCGGCCTTTAACAATGTGGCATGTGCAAAAAAAAACTGCAAAGGCAACTGGAATTTTGTAGTATTATTGTTACTAGAAGCTAGAAACGTCCCCACAAACGCTATATAGACCCTATAACCTGTCAACTAAAGAACATGGTATAAGCTCAATAATGCTGTTCAACAGTACAGCATGCTTGATCTGCCGCTGGAGATGTTGGAGCTGATACTGATGAGAACATTTCTGATGCTGTATATGACTGAGTTCGGAGAACAGGCGTTTACTGTGCTCTCGTCCGTATGCTGGTCGTGGTACCAGACTTTGGTTGGCTGGCCAGAGTCGCCCACTCGACACTGGCTCAGACATCAGCTCAAGAAAGCGATTGAACGTAAGTACACGATCCTTGTCCCAAAAATCTGTGTCAGTGTTACTTGTTAAATAACTCCGTGAAACATCGGCCGATTTTTAACCGACCGTACCAAAGTAAGCTAACGGTCGAGCTTATGGTACGGTTGTCGTCTGTTTGTCGTCTGTCGTTCGTCGTCTGTGACGGATGTATTGTGGCTAAGCGTTAGGTCTTAGAAAAATTTTTTACACCAATAATTAACTATATGTCTTAAACCCAGGCTTGCTAAATTTCAGCGATCTAGTGCAAAGGAAACATTTTTAAAATTGAGGTTGAATGGGGGTAGGAAAAAATGTGCGTTTTTCAACGAAAAAATGGCCATATCTCGGAAACGGTAAGAGATAGGGCCAAGGTTATTATTAATCTCTAATAGAAAGTGGCATACACCCTGTCAAATAAAATAAAAAATCATTTATTTTAAAAGCCAGTACGGGCTATTGTGGCTAAACGGTGCGAGATAGGGTTTAAGTTGCGATTGATCACTATTAGGAAGTGGCATATTGGCTTTTAGATGACATGAAAATCATCGTCCTTGGATGACCTTAAAGGTCACTGACAACCAGTAGGATCGCTTATCCTAGCGACAGCTTGGTTTCTTGTAATAATTTTTGACGTGCAACATCGTGAAGAAATTTGACGTAAATGGCTGTAGTTTTGCCAATCCTACCTTGATACTGTTGCTACACTACCTTGTGAAATGCAGAAGTCGTAGTTTAGTCGTTTACAACAATGAATTTATAGCCTACTGGGTAGTTCATACGTCAACTCAAAAAATCACACAGTATAGACACTTTTTTATCAAAATTTTTTGCATGCACTCGTACTGGAGTTGCGCTCATCGGTTTGTGTAGCCTACTTAGATATAAGGCCTGATGACGAACTACATTTTTGGAATCCCTTTGGGATTTAGGCCTACCGATGCCCACTGCTACTTACGAAAATACACTGTAGTAGATATATTGCCCTATATTAAAAGCAGAAAGTGTTGTGATTTGTATCAAGGAGCCAGTTAACCACATAAATTTATTTGGAATCCGTGCGTAACGGACATGATCCCAATTTGTCGACTTATTCCCCTGCCCAAAAAACCACTCATTCGATCGTTCCCGAATTAATTGTAAAACATATTTCGCACATTTAATGAACGGTACCATAGTTTATTACAATTTCTAAGAGTTTCATAGACGGTAGAAGTGTGATATTTCCCATGAAGAAGTAAATTGTGAAGTGGTATTTTTCTGTTGCAGTTATACGTCGATCAGCTCAAATGCAGTACAACTATGAGAGCGATTATCTCATAGGAAGTGAGTCTTTTGCACTGCTATTTTATTACAGCAATATTTGCATTACATGTCTAACCGCGAGTTGCGTGTTGTGCCACTGGCGTCGCCAATCATAGGACACTGTGGCATGTGCCCCCTAGACTTCCAACTGTTTGATCATTTAGGTCACTTCAGTGACGCACAAACTCTGACGTAATGATTGTGACATGCGACAAGCTTTGGTCTCAAGGCGTCTTAGGGACAAAGATAGTTTTGGTCTTGAAAAAGTCTTGTTTACAACTTTACATCATTGCAAACGAGATAGGCCTATCAAAAGTACTCAAACGTTTGATTTTGTCTTTAAATTCTTCCCGAAATAGAAGATTTTTCAGCCTACAATTGAATTTTTTTTTAAATTTTTCGACAAAAATGTTTTTCGACAGGTTTAAATTGAGAGAAGTGGAGGGCAACTGCCACGTCGTTACTGAAAACGCGAGACGATAGTGGGGTGTATTTGTGTTGTGACATGACTTTTGTAGACGTGATAGGCGTGACAGAGTTAAATGGCGTTGTCTACATAGTCGGCAGCAAGTCCTCAGAAATCTTGACGTATAACGCTACAACACATCAACGACTTGCTAGCATCTACGTACGCTGGCTCAACGACCCGCGCGACATTGTCGCTTGCCAGCAAACATCTCGTCTCTACATCGCCGACTATTATAGCAACTCTGTCTTCTATACGTCATCAGATGGCGCTGAGCAGAACTTATTGTTGGATCCAAGTCTGCCAAGTTTGCCAAGTTCGCGGAATAGGCCTATACCTTATGGCCAATTCACACCTACGACGCCGACGCGATTCAACTATTGAGTCGCGTTGTAGCTGTGAACAAAATTGACCATGGGCAGAATTCAGACATGGGCAATGTGGGCAGCTGCCCAGGCCCCCCACAAAAAGGTCCCATATTTTTGCACGAAAAATTTTTTTATAACTATTTTTGTTCTAAAATGTGTCTAAGCGCAACAAAAATACGACGTTCAAAAATAATATGATGCATCGGTGCGAAAATCTAAATTCCAAATAGCGAGGTTACATTTTGAGAGCAGTAGTTAGTAATCAAACAAACAGTCAATCAATCAAATAACAACCACTTACAATACAATGACCAGTGAATGACAATATGCTTAAAAGCTGAGATTAAACCTTAAGACATATTGTGTAATGTCTGATATGCCCGAATTAAAAACAACTGAACTAGAAAACGCTGGCTGAAACATTGATGTTTAATATAGTGCTCAAAAGAACACTGGGGTGGACAGGGGGAGAGGACAGGGGGCGAAGCCCCCCAATCCTACAGACAAAACATAAGAATACGTTTAAACTGCACCAAATTTGCTAATTTGGTCAGTTTTTTTCTCAGGAAAATAATTAAAATTGTCGCCACCAAATGTCATCTTCTAACGCTAAAATGCACCAAATTCGATTTCGGCTGGGGCTCTGCCCAGGTTACGCTGGAGGAGCTCACAGCACTCCCCAGACCCTAGCTGGCCAGACCCTAGCTGGATTATAGAGGGTTTTACTTCTAAAGGAAGGGAGGGGAGGGAAAAGGGAAGGACATGGAAAAAGAGGGAAGCGTAAAAGGGGAGGAGAAAGGAGGGGAAAGACCAAAGGGGAAAGGAAAGGGAAGGGAAAGGGAGACAAGGCCCCCAGTTGAAATTTCTGGCTACGCCACTGTAAGAAACAGGGTTAGTGGCAGTGCAGACGGTTGTTGAATTAGCCTACATACTTGATGCCCGTCACACATTGCAAATATGTTGCATCGTCAAGTTTTTTTTTTTTTACTTTTGATAGCCTATTTTACAAAGGGGCCCCACACCAACAGCTGACTGGGGCCCTAACATGTTAAATCCGGCCCTGGAATTGACGACGCAACTCAACTGTCGACAGCTGAGTACGTCGCGTCGACAATTCGACTTCACACCTACGACGCCGACGCGATCCAACTAAACTGTCGGTGACTGTAACTAACAGTTTAGTTGAGTTTGTCGGCGTCATAGATGTGAATTGGCCATTAATGTTCTAGAGTTCATACCATGGTCGCTGTCGCTGAGATCAGCTCGCCTGCTGGTGACGTCTCGCGAAGCCAAACAGCTGAGAATATTTGACGCATGGAGATGGAGCACTGAACTTACACGCATTAAACTGCCCGAATACATGACACCATGGCACGCCGTCGAGTCGTCGGTTACACGGGGTTGCACGATTATCGTCAGTCACGATAACACACAGCTGGATCAGTATCAAATCAGTGAAATCAACACGGACGCCACGGTGCTGCGTCGGTTCACCGACTCACTCGGTTTGTGTCCACACGTCGCCGTCGACACTTGCGGTAAAGTATTCGTAGCCGACTACCACTGTCGCCGTATTCTGCTGCTCGACGCTCAGCTGAAGCTACGTCGAGTCATCGTCGACGAATATCAGTTGAACCGCGAGCGACCGCGACGCCTCTGCTACAGAGAACGAACCGGACAACTCCTGGTCGGCTTTTATCAACTGAAGAACGTCGCCATCATTGATGCACGCCTTATACCTTGCGCGGAAAAATTGGTTCGATGAACTTTCATATGAAAGTTCATATACGTCAACCTTGAACTTCTAACCTCATGGTCCGAATTTTTTATTTGATGTATACCATTTACAATACAAATGAAATTCAATTTCATGTTCTAATCGTGATTTGTAGTTCTGATGTCACGTCTTTCGCTCAACAAAAACGATGAGACCTAAAAAGTCTAGGCCCTATATTATCTTTCTCGGTCTTGAATAGGTCTACGTGTCCAATTTGCTTTGTACACAATAACCTAAAAACTTAAAACCTAATCAAAACTTTAAAAACCTAAAACTTTTCCCAAAAGCTAGGTTTGTTTTCGACTTTGTATTGATTGTGCTTGCCACTGGGCCTACGCAGTCGACAGATAAACGCGCCGTTTAATCCTTAGACCGTAGCGTTTTGTCAACTAGGTTATCTTTTGCTATGTAGTTATTGTTTGCTCGTTTTGTTTCGTCGTACATGCCATCTGTAACAGGGCCTACATCTAAGCGCCCCTGAGAGTTAAAAAACTGTTAATTGGCCTATCAGTTATAAATAACTAATTATTGGTTAACACCTGAACGATGAGACCTGAAGAATTTTGGCAGCAGCTTTGTCCTGGTCTCATCGTTCACAGAAGCTGGCCCTTCTGAGATATAACGATTTTAGTCTTAATGCTAATCAGGAAGTGAATCGATTTTTTCTGATTGTTCAAACATTGCACAACAATAGGCGGATAGGCCTACGTCACGATGACATGCGACGGAATTTTGATTGCAACAATGCAATAAACAGTACACTGCTGCTCAATTATTCATCTCTAGCAATTATACAGAAAGACGTAACTTGAAAGGTCGCTTAAACTGCGTACTGGCAATAACTACAGACAGCCATGTATGGGAGACGCCAGACCAGACACCTTTTGTACAAGACCCAGTGTTTGGGAATCAGCCAATTTCATGATGTCATTCAAACTTGCATCTATTCGTTTTACCATAGTTCTAAAACAGAACATAGCACAGTTTGCCGAGGTGATACATCCCTGATTCTTGTACTAAACTGGGGGTTTTCTACTGACTGAATGAAATAATGAAAATCTACACGTTTAAACATAAAATCAACTGTAAATTGGCTGCTGCTAGAGATATGGCAAAAAGTACTTGTACCAAAATCTGTTCCGAGATGGGCCCAAAAAAACACCAAATATGCTGAAATGGTAATGAATAATTAGCACTTTATCACAGAATGTTGGCTAGATTGTACAAGGGCTGGCGACCAACAGACCAACAGGTGAACCAAGTTCACCTACCGTCGTTTGTTACGTCATCGTCGTCACTGTTGACTTTCAAGCGTCATCTGAAGACGTATCTCTTCGCAATATCGTATTAGTGACGCTGATTCCAACTGTCTACTGGTTTTCTGTTTGCCGAACATGTTAACTATTGTAATTATGTTACGTGTCCTTTGTAGTCTATTTTGGGCTAAATGCCACGCTAATCTTTTCGTTCATAATAATAATAATAATAATAATATAACTGACTTCCATCTGAATTATATCAGTGCAGCAACTAACAACATAAGACTGACACCAGACTGACATAAGACTGACAAGCTGCCAATATCAAATAAACGAATGCATAACCTGCACCCATGCATATCATGATTTCAACATGTTACGGGATGTTAGAAATTACCAGTGCTGCTGTTACTTCAGCCAACTAAAATATTTCGTGATATATCAATAGCGAAACTAAAACAAAATTTCTTAAATTTTCAAAATTACAGCAACGATGAGAAAATTGCACATCTGTACTTCAAGCTACACAAAGTACTGTAGGCTAAAAGATTCACATTTTGGATAGAACCTACGACAGCAATATTACAAAGTTAATTGCAAAATTTCTACTATTGTAATAATTCTTAAGCTGACAGCATTATTTTTGTTACCAAATTAGCAGATATAATAACCCAGTACCAGTCTACATTAGACAAATTCAACCATCCATCTGAAGCTAGTGTTACCATGGTTACCATCTCATGAAGCAACTGCATCAGTCTAGTCATACATATACTAAACATGGCATCATAACTGTGTGCCATACCAGAAAAAAACACAAAACACCAAAACCAAATAAGCACATAACTGAATATCACCAACCGGACGCCAGTGACAGACATGCAACACACTGGCAACAATGATTCAGCTTATTCGTCCAAAATTAGGGGTTGTCATGCACTAATTGGTCGAGGTTTTTCACACCCCATTGGCTGCAGTGAGAATTGACTCAGTAGGCAGTGATATGCTAGTCTAAAGCCAATTTGGTTCTGATTTACTGAACCACAAAGTTACATTATCACCTGGGTTTTCCTAGGATTTTTACTAACAACAATCATACAGTTGATTCAGGAGGCAGTGACCATTGGCTACAGTCCGACCCTAAGTCAGCAAGATATTTCGGCTTTGTGCCACGGTCTCTTACGAATTTATTGCGAAACTGTTTCGGCATTTCGCCTTCACTCGATGGTCGCTGAATGTCACTGACAGCAATGGTGACACGTGATGGGTCCTGAACGACAGTAGTGACAGTGTCGTCATCATGACAGGTGTCGGCAAATGCTGACAGCTGCTGCTGACAGGTTGAGTTGCTGTCACAACAACCTGATGTCAGCATCGACATGTGCTGACACTTGTCTTCTTCTCCTGCTGACGCTTCGCCTGACGCACCATTCACAGTCAGAAGTTAAACACCTGCTCAAGACTAAGTACTGTCTGTGGGTGTCATGCACACATGTGTGACCTATGATGCCGATATTCCATTGTCTCTCAGATTTCGTCAAAGTATATGTTTCATTACATTAAGTGCAGTGATTCATGCGTCCATCATGTTAACAGAAAAATGTTGGTGACGATGCTAAAAACAATACTGCCGTCACATCCACGGGCAGTAGAAAGTCGTCAAGTGGTGCCCTTGATTGAACAAAATGGACTGGACTCCTGGACTCCTCTACTATGTGACCCCTGAAGGCATAAAAATGGCTGACTGTCGACAAAGCCAAAAGTAGTGCATGAAGGTCGACTTAAGTGACTGTAAGAGCAGATAATTGTTTGTGTGAGAAATGAGACAACTCCAAGCAATAACCACATTATAAACAAAACAAAACAAATACAGCCACGGATGAAAAAATACTTAACAACAGTAGCCAGAAAATATGGAAAAAACAAGATATAATGTTCAAACAAACGCGGGAGTCCGTCCAATGCATTTTGGCAGCTTACAGTATATGTCCACATAAAAAAATCAGTGAGCTGTGTAGACCAATAGTTAAAATTAAAAAGTTTAATTTCAAGTTGTACAGCAGCAATGTTATTGTCAACTTTCTATGGGGGTCCATTGTGACCATGCGTCTATCTTGCACCGTTATGGAGATATGGCGCTTCAGATATTGGACGCACACATGGATGCACGGACACTCAGGCAATTTTGTACTCTGTCCAATGTCATGCATTGCATTGGACAGAAAAGAGAACTGAAAAAACAACTGATGAGCCTTACCTGTATGCTGACAAAATTTCCTTTCACCTAGCCCACAGCGTCAGAAGCCTGAAAAGAAACTATGGTGGTAATAATGAGTTAACTGAGAAGTGATGTTGTCTATCAAGCCACAGATAGTAGTCACTATACCGGAAGCATGTAGGTTGATGACGTCAATGACGCTTGGTCGTAATCTTGACATCTCATCAACGTCATCATCATCAGCGTCAGACTGATCCATCACAACCTAAACATTCAACATCATCACAGATATCAGACTGATCAACTTAATCCACAGATCCACCTGAACTGCCAGCTACAGTACAGGTGACCCGACGTCATCAAAGTCAAACAATATCAGCAGCCCAACATCAATATTACACTGAAATAGAGTGGGTTCAAATAACAAGGTTACAACCACAGTGAAATAATGATATTAGCATAATATAGCTTTAAAGGTGAGTACCGTCAAAAATGACCTTTGTGATTTTAATGCATTTTCAGATAGTAGACATCTACTAAAAGCTACATGCACGATACCAGCATAAAATGTTTGATGAACAATTTGTAATCAATTTTTAATGATTTTTAACCAGAGCCAGCTGGGAACCAGCTTTGGCATCAATTGCATGCAAATGTGGTACATTTGCATACAATTGATACCGGCCAATCACAGCCTTCCGCTCAGTGAAGTTGGTTCCCGTGCACCCATGCGCCGATTGATGTCAAAGCAGTCAAAAGTTCCGTTATTCGGTCTATTGTTTGTTTATTTGCTTGTTGTGCACGTACATGATGTCTTTGCATCTTATTTTATACTTAATAGTTAAACAATTAGCAGTTTTTAACGTTTCTATGAGAATTAACGCCACATTTCGTGCTACAGTCGTCTGCTTCAAGTTACCGGAAAGAAACCAAGTACTGTGTAAAAGTAGTTTGGTTAAAAATTTAATCTAGTTTGGAGCTATTTATAGTGCAAAATAGATTTATCATCAAAGTTGTTTTTTTTAAAATAACTGTTTCAGTGGAAAGTTTGATGCATATATTTATAATATATATACAAAATCCAAAGATCTTCTGCAATAAAAATTTTTCGTGGTACTTGCCCTTTAACAGTTTACAAGGTGTAGAGACAGACAGACAGGAGGTTCAAACTACTTTCAGTCAAGTTTTGTTAACTCGAAACTATAACTTGAAGCCTAACCCTAAACCTATATACTAACACTGACCCTAACCCTAAGCCTAACTGTAATTGAGTACCGCAACTCGACTTTTCAAAAGTCAGGTACCAGTACTAGCAACTCAACAATGCATCAAACATCGAGTTCTTGTAACTCCATACTAAAAATTACAACTTGATTAATGATCTTGAAGTCTCCAGACAGACACACCTGAGCGACAGGTGTAGGGTAATGATGAGATGATTCGGAGGCTGATGACTGATGGCTTGTGGTTGTGCTCTGTGACTGGTCATCAACCATCGTCTCGGACGTCGTCGCTGAACTACTGGGAATGTTAGATGAGCGACGGTCAGCACCAACCACCGACCCAATAGACCCGCCACCATCATGTCCCATCACCAAACCTACAGAAATCAAGCATTCATCATGATATTACTAGCTGAAAAATTCAAACAACTGCAAAAAGCTTCCACGACTAAATTTTCCAGTAAAGTCATATCACCAAGCAAGCATTGTAAAGTACACTGTGTGACAAAAACGTGCCACTATTTTTACTCCTCGCATGCTACATTCCTAACGTAGCGAAGAGGAGTATATAAGATCAGTGTAATATTGAGGACCAACCGCCCGACCGACCGACCGACCTCTGTTCCTGGAAGAGCCTTCCTTGAAGAAATTCAAACGACCATATCTCCATAACGGTGCTAGATAGACACATGGTCACTATGGACCACCGACAGGAAGTCGACCCCTGGGAGTCGAATGGTCACGTGACTAATGACGACATTTGCGGTGTGAAAAAAAGGCACTAAAAAGCAGTTTAAAAAATACATGAGAAAATAATGCCTGCAAGGAGTACATTAGATTGGTCACAATCTAAAATATTTCTTGTTTGCATATCTCCTTGAAACACTGGCCGATTTTAATAATTTTTGGTATGCAACATAAAAAACGTCACATAAATGACTACTACTTTGCCCACCACACATTAATACTGTTGCTGCTACATTACGTTGTGAAATGCAAAAGTCGTAGTTTAGCCATTTACAACAATGAATTCATACTGGGTAAAGAATGCGTCAGCTCAGAAAATCATTTAAATCTGATGACCATTACCAGCTGTATGTGGAACGACTGATGATGGTGACGGTGGAGCTCTGTAGTGACGACTGAGTGAGGACGCTGGGATTAGAGGTCGTGCAGTCACGCTGCTATACACGTGATGTACACCTGGCGTACACGAGTTCACTTGCCCAGCTGCCGCTGCTGTACAACATTGTACACACATATAACATACATTTGGCTTGGTAGTGTAACGGTAGGGTGTTGGGCTTGCAATCGCAAAGTTGTTGGTTAAACTCCTGGTTGGAAATTACGTTCTGGTCGGGTTGCTATCAAGTGGTTAGTGCTTGGATGGACGACTGTCTGTGAATTATCTCGATATATATCCAACACCAACGTCAACTCAGCCTTCCTTCCCTCCTGGTTAAATAAATCGACTACTGTCTTGTCTGGCTGTGGTTATAGCAGGGCACGTTCACCTACGTTGGGTGGTGGATAAGGCTGTGTAATCCCATATGGCAGGTGATGCTCCATAGCTCTGAGATGGGTTTCCTACAAAGAGCTAAACCATTTAACACTATTAGCACGTAACTGGACTTACAATCCAGAAGTCATGGGTTCCACTCCTGATAAGGTCTCCATCAAGTGAGTGGTTAACAAAGAGCTATACACTGCTTTAACCTTAATCTTTAACTGTACCGCATTCACCATTGACAAATGAAGGAACAATAAGTCAACCATCCCAATAAAAAACTACTTCCATGTAAACAGTAGACTTTCATAACAAAAAAAAACATTAAAATAACATCAGTAACACATGCGGTGCACTACCTATTAGAAGTCGTTGTTTGTGTTGCTGTCGAGCACAGACAAACAGTGAGACCAGCACGCCAATGAGTACGGCACCAACGATCACACCGAGAATGATATACAGTGTGTCATCCTCATGCCTTCTCTGTCTGCCATATCTCACTACATCTTTCTCATCATCATCATCAGCAGCAGCAGCAGCAGGAAGTTGTGTAGACGGCAGGAAGAGATGTATCAGAGAGTGATGTGCTGTAACATTCATAAGCGTTGCGCCTGGCTGGCTGTTGTTCTTATGTGATGCTGGCCCTCGTCTGTCTGTTCCTACCGACATTAGCAACAACAACCCAATTAAGGCGTATTCCTATGCAAAGCGCTTACAGATGCTATCATTTAACTGCTAATGTGTTAGTGGTGTTCTTATGCTCAGTTCTGACCGATAAACTTTAGTTCATTTTATCGTCTTATTTCGATCACAAAAGCACAAGCAAACGTTTATTATGTTACCAAACGACACACTGACATCAAAATTATGTCATATCGCAACCTCACGTAAAGCATAAAAAAAACATCAGAACTTAAACTAAACTTAACTTTCACTGACAACAGTAAACTCAGCGAAGTCAGCAAACAAGCTCAGCACTTACAGTCAGCATAGGAATACAACCTTAAACTCAAATATTATAAGGCACTCAGCTGGAGAAAGTTACTAATACATGCCGTAATGAAAAGGAGTTCGATGAGTTTGATCAAACTCTCCCCTCATCAGCCGGAACCAGGAAACGTTGAATAAAAATAACGAAAAATGCAAGCACCAGATGCAACTCTAGAGCTCAAAATGCATTAAAAAATGCGTTTGCAACTACAGCTTTGCCCTGAACACTGCTTGGGGAGCTGACAACAAGAACTATGAATCAAGAGAAGATTAATGCCCAATTCACACCTACAACACCGATGCAACTCAACTCAACAGTTGATTGCGTCGGTATTGTAGGTATGATTGGGCATAAGTTAACAGCTCTAGCAATACTGTGCATCAAAAAGTGATAAGCGACAATGACAAAAGGCATCAGAGATGATACCGCTGTCTGCTACAGAGGCTGCAGGGAAGGTTGTCATGACAACAGTGTTGCTGAGCTGACTGTGCCCATGTCTGTTGAAGCTACGTACTACGATGCTGTACGCCGTGTCTGCACGCAGCCGATGCAGCATGGCCTGGCGAGTCTCAGAGCCAATCACACTCTGACGGTCCGAATTGTTGTCGTTTATATCCGGGTCTGCATCATCATAGCGACGATACAGCACCATGAACCCTTCCACGCGTATCCGCTCCTCGGCCACATACTGTGTCAACATGCCACCAGACATTGATTATACTTGTAATTGGAGTGGCTGCACTCTGGGTGAAAAAATTCAGGGACTTTTCAGATATTTTTCAAGGACTTCAAAGTACCTTTTCCAGACTCATTCCCGCGAGGTTTCTATTAATATTAAGCCAATATCAGACAAAAATGAAGCTAGTTGAAGCCGGTCTGCTAACCTGCCACTGTACAAAGATGGAAGTGGCTGAGACAGAGTAGACTTTGACAATGACGGGCACGGACTGAGGTGCTTTAACCACTCTCCCAGCACCAACACGCAGCCGAACACGGGCTGAGTTAGGTCCATGCTTGTTGTCATTGTTTGAATAGACCGCCACCACACGGAACTGATATCTGCTCCCTACAACAACAGCACCACAACAACAACTACTACTATAGTTCACAGACCCGGACAAAGCCATGTTAGTGTTTATTTGTCATGGTTTGATGTAAAGCTGCTTCATAGGTGGATCTATGATAAAAGCAGGAACAACTACAACACATGGTGCACATGTTGTAGTAGTATACTAGTTATATACTGTGCAATTTGTACAAACCCATGCAGAACTGAGTACTACTATTACTACTACTATTACAATGACTACAGATACTGACCAGGTCTAAGGCCGTTGATGCGGACGGCTAGCTTGCTAGTGGGCAGTATGTCTTCGTCAACCGTCTGCCAGTCGTGGGTCTTGCGACGTCCACCCAGACGTCGGTACTGAACCTTGTAGAACATGACCGTTAGACCACTGAGCTGTGGACTGGGTAGGGCTGACCAGCGTACCATCACCGCACTGGCTGATAGTACCAGCACCGTGGGAGCTGCAGGAGAACTTAGACCACCTGACAGACAGATACAGAGAAAGATATACACAAACAGGCATAAACACACAAACAGACAGACCAGTACAGCACGACAACAGACAAAACAACACCAAAGTGGCTTTGTGGCATAACGAGAAAAGCGTTGCACTTACAACTAAGAGGTCGTTGCCTCAACTCCCTTACTACTTGCATGGGCGATGGTCTGCAGACAAGAAAAATTATCTAAGTATATAACCAACACCAAGGTCAACTCAGCCTGTATGGCTGGAATTAAGGTGGGGCACGTTCATCCATGTCAGGTGTGCAGACCTGTCTATCAGGTGTCTGTGTGATACCATATGGCAGGTGACGCTCTGTAGCTCTGTGACAGGTTTCCAACAAAAAGCTATGCACAATTTGTAACCTTTTTTCAACAGACCATCATAGATTCCAACAGTAGGCAGGCGAGCAGCAGCAAAGTTTTGACTGGTCCAGCAGTTATGATGAGCATGAAAATGTGAGTCTACGTTAGTGGTCTGAAGCTGTGCCTCAGCAGGGTCCAGAGGCAGAGCCCTGGTGGGGTGTCGGGTGGCAGGGCCCCCCCTGAAGCTCAAGACTATTCTGCATTATGAAGACAAATTCTCACAAAATTGGCACCAATATTTCTCTTTTGTCAAATATATGTGCCCAAACACTGTTCCTGCAGCTGCCAGACTAGCTGCTACACCCCTGGTAGGACAAATCTACTTCATGAGTCAAAAAATTAGGACACTGGTTTTATATCTCGTACAGTAACTTAAAATAAAGTTCTTCAGCTGACACACTCTATGGAATACCTAGTCCTTCCTCTAATCCAAACAACAGCCCAATTCTTCCACAGCTACCAATAGCTTGACAATCTCATGCATTACTGAATGCAACCACTGCTTGATCTAAACATTAAATGCATAGATGTTCCACTTTTTAATGAGCCACCCGGTTCATTGCCTACCTACTTAATTAACTAAAGCCAGTTATGTACAAAATCTAACCATTACGTCTGCTGCTGCTGCTGCTGTTGGGCTGTTCAGTATCATCATCATCATCATTACGTCGTTGAAGCAGTCTCAATCTCTCATCATCATCGTTATTAATGACATCATCAATGACGTCATCGTCAGTGCGTGCTGCTGATCTTGTTCCAGAGCCGCCTCTGATTCTCTTTCGTCTCTGTTGACGTCCTCGGCGTTGTTGCTGCTTCTGCTGCTGCTGCTGTTGAACTGATGGTCTCTGCGTTGACGCAGCCACTGCCGTTGTTACTGTACATCATCAGACCACAATGTCAATGTCAACAGTGAGGGTATGCCAATAAAAAAACAATCCCCCAGAAATGAAATTCCGTATCTCCAGAATTGCAGCCGACTTTTCCACCTGATTTACAATGCTTGCACAGGACAGTTCAAGCCACACATCCCGTGAGTTTCACTGATATATTTTGTTTGGTTCAAAAGTTATAGACCTTTAAAGTTAAATATGCATTTCTTTCAAAGTCAGCAAGCGATTAAACTGCAATCTCGACCCATGAATAGCAATGCCGGTATTTAAGACTTACGAAGATATATTTTCAAACTTATACAAGTGCTTGATATGTTTTGAAATAGATGTTAGTTTCGACGTCACTGCTAGTTGTTGTGATGTTTAGTTACCAACTGCTAGTGACAACAGCCAACTATACGTGGCGCCTTGGAATTCCCTCACACTGCTTTCAACACAGGCAGTGAATTTAATGCTTATGTCACGCAATAAACCTTAACAGCTGATACATACCTGAGGGCGATGGACTTGCCACCCTGCTGTTGTCATCGGCCAAAGGTTGCGTAGTCATATTGCCAGTGTCAGATTTTACAGTCAGTAGAGCCGTAGCATAAGCCGAGCTAACAACGTTGACAGCGATGCACTGGTATACACCCGTGTCAGTACGACGCACCCGTGACAATGTTATACTTGTGTCTAAACACAGACAGACAAAAACGGTTATAGGTGTGAACAGCTCTTGGCATGATGGCATAATGCTCAAGGTGCGTTCAAAGCGACAGAAATAAAATGAACTTAAACAAAACGAAAGCGCACTGCGGCATTCGTTTTGCTTCACTTTAGTTCAATTGCGCCGCTCCGTACGCTCCTGTAAGACGCCGGACTTATGATGAAGAGGTCGTGGGTTCGACTCTGGTCATCATCAAGTTGCTGCTGCAAACAGGTAAGCCATCTGAGTATATAACCAACACCAAAAATAACTCGACGTTCCATCTCTCAGGGGTTGCTAAGCCGAGTGCTGGCCTGTTGAGCTGAAGTTAAGGTGCACTTTTTCACCTCTGCTGGGTGGCATATAATCCCATATGACAGGTGACGCTCCAAAGCTCTGACATGGTCTACCATGAAGAACAGCTATAGACATTCTTTAACCTTCTAACCCCTAGGGGTATTGGGGTCCGATAGGGATAGTGCATACCGGTGATGCGAATTCGATGGTTGGCGTGGACGGGTTGTGCATTGTGTCTCCACACCACGGCGACTGGAGGCACGGCGGACGTCTGACAACTGAGAGTGACCGACTGACCTTCAGCGACCGTCTCATCACTGGCCGCTGACACTATCACTGGACCAACTGCACCAGACAGACAAAGATACACAGACACAGAAAGAGACATACAATGTGACTCAAGGGCATTTTCCTTTGCTGCATTTGCCACTCTCCCAATTATGGTGCCAAAAATTCCAGTCCTGCATTTTCCATTCCTACCATCTGATGCCATATTTCCCAGTCTCACGTTTTCCCTTTCTTATGCCTGTTAAAGCAAACTGACAAACAAAATTTAACAAGCACCTTTATTTGCCAACAAAGACACAATAATACAATACAAAATTACACAATAAAGATAATCCAAGTTACAATATAAAAAGGTATTTCAAAAAGTAAACATCGTCAGTCAATTCAATTCAGATCTAAAACACACAATAATACACAGACAAGGAGACAGCAGAAAAGTCAAAAAGAAAAGATCGCTGGTGTGACAAAGTCTGTAACTCACTGTGTACACGGACGAAGACGATGACAGACTGGACTTCACCAATGCCATTAGACGCATGACACACGTACGTGCCTTCGTCAATTAACTGCACGTCTGTCACGGTCATCAGACCTGCACCGCACACAATACCAGCAGTACTTAATAACATGTCAAAACTGGCTGCAGAGAGCACTGTAAATTCTTCACTTAAATGTACAAGAAATTTGAGCTAATGCTCACGAGACGCGCGAAAGCCTATAGCAGTTCCAATTCAGTAGTTTAGCTGAAAATTGGAGTGTTCACGCAAGTTAATATACAAATACCAAATTCTCTATCTGGATCACATAACGATAGTTTTGTGGCGCCACCTTGTGAATGATATAGACTTGTGTCGCAGCCCAAAATTGCCAAAAAAATCCATAAAACCCCCTATTTTGGCGTTCAAGATCATTCAAGGTCACTGAATTCGGCACCAATCAAAAGCCAGTGTACGACTTCCTATCAGTGATTTATAGTAACCTAGGCCCTATCTCGCACCGTTACTGGGATACAGCAACTTATTGGCCAAAAATTGCAAATTTTGCCCACCCCCTCTCATTTAGCGCCCTCGTTCGGGGTGACCCCCTTCGAATTTATGGAAAAGCTTTACGGTTCCTGAAACTAGAGTCTTTCAGGCAGCCGACGGTGTAGATTTGGTGATTCTAGCTTGCACCGCTTTTGACTGATCCACCCATGTGACAGACAGAACAGAATTGCGATGGCTATGACACGCTGAAAGCAGTAGCTAAAAATGACATCTGTCTGCCGTGGCTCGCTCACTTAATGGCAAGGCGTTGGTTGGCCCTGTTGGGCTGATGATCAAGCGGTTCAACTGCTAGTCGGGTACCACGTTGTTACCTTAAGCAGTTACTATTTGGATGTGTGACTGTCTGTGAACAGGTAAACCATCTCAATATATAACCAACCACTCAGCCTTCTACTCCTCCCAGGTAAGCAAAATTGAGCACCAGCCTACCTTGCTGGGGTTAACCTTCAACATGTGTGATGTGGCATCTTTTATCTTTTTTAACCTCTGACAGAAAACAGAAGAAAAAACTATGCAAAATGCATAGCAACGGTCGCTAAGGTAAACAACCAACCATTAAGCTGGCTATGTCGTCGTCGTGGCAACTGTCCCCCATAGCGAGACCACGTGATTTCTGGTACTGGCCAGCCGCTCGCTATGCATTCTATAGTGAGTGTTTTGCCAACGACTACATTTACTTCTCTCTGTTGTTTGCTCACGATCCGTGCTGCCACTTGGCGAGTCGCCGGTGCACCTGAATGTGTGACATTAAAAATCTTTATTCACCATCACTGGCAGATACACAATGATACT
>Ga0209671_1001197_pt1 | contig 20920 bp, 10 predicted proteins | sample WorMetHERISLAND2_2_FD_187401 | JGI IMG/M metagenome (GOLD analysis project Ga0209671, IMG submission 187401) | Marine gutless worms symbiont microbial communities from Max Planck institute for Marine Microbiology, Germany - Olavius geniculatus... | ecosystem: Host-associated > Annelida >... | reverse complement strand
CACAAGTCTATATCATTCACAAGGTGGCACCACGCTACTATCATTATGCGATCCAGATAGAGAATTTGGTATTTGTACATTAACTTAGCATGAACACCCCATTTTTCAGCTAAACTACTGAATCAAAACTGCTATAGGCTTTCGCATGTCTCGTGAGCATTAGCTCAGATTTCTTGTATATTGTTGGAACATTAAAAAAACGGCCAACACTTGCTATAGCACTTCTTACCGTTGGTCAGAAGTGCTTTACAATCTCGGTATTGGCGCTGATCGGTATGAGCTAATGATACTGCAGCGCAGTAAGCGGCCATCCATTGCTCGCGTTAACGAACAATTGGACTCGCGGTTTACAGCAGACATACCACCGCCCCAATCAGCCACACTAGGACTTCACCGCATAGCCCGTAAGCCACTACTCATTTCCCGTCACGCAGAGCCTAGGAGGCTGAGTTGGTCTGAGCACACTATAGGTTAGCAACTTGCTCAAGGTTGTTTGCAAATGTATTTTATCATATTGTAATAATGCAGCATTTTGGCTGCAAGAACAGCATAACAGACGTTTATTTGATTTGGTTGTGTGCATGTGAACACATGGAAAGATCACGATGACCCGCAGTGGTGCTACGACAACTTCATCAACTTCCGGTCATTGAAGAGTGCCGACAACGTGCGCCAGCAGCTGTCGCGCATCATGGACCGGTTTAACCTGCGACGCTCTAGCACTGACTTCTCTAGCCGAGACTATTACATCAACATCCGCAAGGCTCTCGTTTCTGGCTACTTCATGCAGGTACGATCTGATGCCGACAGACGTTTTTGATGCTACTGACTCTGTGTGTTGCAGTCAAATGTGATTATAACTTCCGGGTGGTGATTACAGCAACAAGTTTCTTCACTGGCCAGGCCTGACTGTGTTGACAAACTATCATACATATGAGATTGAGTACTATTGGCTCCATGTGTATTTGTCTTTCTACTATATTGCTAAGTTTTAAGTTTTCCTTGCTCATCCTTTATGTTTATGGTATCATTGCACCTTGTAAGTTGTTTTTTGAAAGGTGACTGTTTCATTTCATTGGTGTGATGTGCGTTTCATGCATTGCACCTAAATTGTTTGGAATTTTGTGTATGTTTACTCTGTAGGTGAATCTACATCACCTCAGAAACTGAATAGTGGTTTTTAACTGGTCTTTGCTGATAAATTGTTACATGCATGTTTTAAGAGCCAGTTTGCAGATTTTTGTCAGTTAGTAGTTGTTTGTAAGCTAGTCGTGAAGGAAATCTATGGAAGCTTCTAGAGTTTTTTTGTGTCGCAAAACACTAGCATTAAAACATTGTGTTAAGAGATTAGACTTAGACCTCTGTATGCTGTAGCCTGTTATTTTCAGTGAAACTGGGGGTAGCATGATATGCTGAACATAGTCACTACTGCTGTGTGTCTGCAGGTGGCACACCTCGAGCGGACTGGTCATTACCTGACTGTGAAAGACAACCAGGTGGTGCAGCTGCATCCGTCTACCTGTCTGGACCACAAGCCCGAGTGGGTTCTCTACAATGAATTTGTGCTGACCACCAAGAACTACATTCGCACCGTGACTGACATCAAAGCCGAATGGTGCGTCTGTTGATGTTTTATTTGTTTTGTTTTACTTTTTGTCTCCACTCTCTGGATGCTTCTCTGTCAGTGGTTTAAGAAAGTTACAGATGAATTTTTCAACTAATTTTTTTGCTGCATATTAAGGATGTGGGGAAACAAACTATAACAGTTTGGTAATCATATTCTCGTTTACTGCATCATCTGTGGAAAACGTGCTTTGCTTTTATCGGTTGGTGCATTTTTGTTTCAAGTCTAATTAGAATGAAACTGCACTACTTTAGTTGCTTATACTAAATACAGTAAATAGTATTTTGGCTGGGAACATTATATGGCCAGCATTTGCAGAGGCTTACACTCTGTTCTGTGCTTTCTAGTGTTGCTGTAATGTACTGCATTAGTTTACAACTTCACATGACTGAAGTCCATCCACAGAATGTCTTCTTGTGCAGCTTCCAAGCTTAAATCATTTTTATTCTTCAAAGCACTGATTGTGGCGTGCATGGTGGGGTATTATAATTTTTTGTTTATGATATCATGTTGGAACTCATCATGAAGCTGTGAACATCAAGCAAGTTAATGGAGTACCGGTATCTGTAGTATATTATCACGAGTATTGTACATATGTGACATTGCAGGCTGCTGCAGATCACGCCGCAGTACTACGACCTGAGCAACTTTCCACAATGCGAGGCCAAGCGTGTGCTTGAACGTCTGGCAGCGAAACTTGGCTCCAACATTTAGCTAGCAGCCGAGATTCTGTCTAGAGCCTGAATCAGTCAGCAGAAATGTTACATGATGACATCTGTCCATTATATTCTGGTGAATCTGCTAGGCTGCTGTTTTTACTTCTGCTCTCGGCGATGTGTTGTGTTTGGTTAAGGCATGTTGTTCGGTTTATATATGAATTCATCAAAATTCACTACTGGTACACGAGAGTAACTAAAACTGTTTTAAGCACCGTAATTGCTTTGCTGCAAGTGAATGTTGAACTGGTTATTGTTTCGCTTGTAGTTCGTTTATTCCGGTTTCACTGTGTGTTGGTACTGTTGTATTGACACAAGTCAGTTTTTTGTTGCCTCTGCAATGATTATTGCAAACATAATACACCGTGTCCCAAAATTAGCAGCACCCCTATAGATAAGTTAGTGTAAAATCGTTAATACCTGTCAGATTTTTACTAAATTTTAATTAGTCACTGAAACAATCATTCTGAACTTGTCTTTAAAGTTTTAGCTTAAAATGACCACCTTTGGCCTCAACACAAGCTCAGTCTAAGACGGGTACACTACTGCTTGATCCCTTTGTCAGTAACAATGCATTGAACGTATCATAATGCAAACAACAGTACTGGTACACCAGGGACAGTACTGATGCTTACCTGCTGTAGAAAAACACTGCAGCAAAAAAACTAAAAAAAATGTGTATGTTTCAAATGAAACTAAAACATTACTGATCCAGTTAGCATTCCTCAGCTGATTTTCAGTTCTCTTTTTCTCATTTCGTGTAGTCATTCAATTAAAATTTTAGTCAAGTTTTTATAATATCTAAAATTGTAAACCACTGGTCACTGTGTGAGTGGTTGTTTCTTGATATACTGAAATTACATAGTATCCCATAATTAGCGGCACCCCTGTTTCAAACATGCTAATTCAGTTTGTAGTTCATGGATTTCAACGAAATATCATACACTGCACTATCTTGACATTAGTTATGGTCACACCCATTGTGGCATATGCACCTTAACGTGTGTGCTCAGTGTAACGATCATGCTGCAGTGTTTTTCTACAGCAGGTAAGCATCAGTACTGTACCTGTTGTACCAGTACTGTTGTTAATCCAGAAAACGCTGGTTTTCGAAAACTGATGTTATATGAAGTATTAATGCTTTTACAAAGAGGCCACGAGGAACTGCAGTTGTGATACAACGTACTTAAGTTAATATGTCACCACACTGCATGTCACACAGGTTAGGACTGTAACTGATTTGATGACATGTATACTATGATGTAAACTATTAGCAAATTAAAGCATTAAAACAGACAGAAATGCTCTGTGCTCTACAGTGGAGGTCTGCATGGTGATGAGGTCAATGGGAATAACGTGGTAAACCACAGTAATGGGGACGCATTCACGGTAATACTGTGGGGATGGGGACTAAATCTCATGGGGTTACTGCGGCGCTGGTGTTGGGTAGCAACGCTGACGGTAATACCGCGATAAAATGACTACCATCTTCGTGTTGTGTTTGGTCATCACTAGCTATAGTATCACGCAGGTCAAGGCCATAGCAGGTCGAGGCAATAACTTTTGAACTTACTACATTTGCATTATTTACGTATGTCATGCCTCTCCCATGCAATATTGATCGACAAAACTGAACTTTTATTGATGTCTCATGTCTTATTGCTACTACATTTTGCTCGGTGTGAACATTCACTAGAGTGAATCAGTGTGGATCGGGGCAGAAGTGATGGGGACAGGAATGAAGGCTGTGGGGATGGGTACAGTATTCATGGGGATGGGTGGAGGTGGGGTCAAGTTTCTGTCCCTGTGCAGACCTCTACTGTGTAACTCGGTATTTTATACACATGCACAATGTGCGCTTACATGTACAATGTACATTGTACATGTATGTCGATGAAAGAGTCGGTACGATTTACAAATCAGCATTTTTTGCCGCAAAGCCATTTTTATGTGGCTAAAAGCTAAGTGACAGTGTAGTCTAATTAGCCAACATGTAAAAATAGCGAAAATATTGCTGCATCTAAGGACATAATGTCACTCTGCGAGATTTGTATCTCAGGAATGAACTGCACAATAATGCATGTATATGTCTACAGTCATTTGACTATCGCTGCAAAAATCAACTATGCAGGGCCTGCAGGCTGCATCCTGTGACGTTTGCCAGAACTTTTGCATTAGAACTAGAACTAGGGATGTTGGTTATATGCGATCGCATATTTTGCATATTTTGCCAAAACCCCCATATTGCATATTTTTCCGCACATAATGGCATTTTCAGAACCGCATATGCGAAAATTATGCCACATATGCAAAAATTCACATATATTTGCATATATGCTGCATATTTCTACATATGCGATCGCATTTTTCAGCATTTTCCTTGTCCAACGTTGTTTCAGGACTGCTAAATATTTTGGCGGCAAACGATTACCGGTATTTGCAATTAGACGTTGAATAAATTGAAGTCAAAAATGTCAAAACTGTGCAGAAAAGACCTATTAATGATCACGATTACGATTCTCCGTCACTCGAATTTACATATGCCGGAAATATGCGGAAAAATATGCGCCGCATATTTCGCCTTCAAAAGTTCCGCATATTTTAAGAAAATTTTCCGCTATAAGCCAAAATCCCTATAGAATACTGGGTTCCAATATGGGTGCTGGAAGGTTCAGCCAGTGAGTCCTTATAAATTATGCAAGGTAATAAAATTAGACGAATAAAGGCAACATTCTTGCAAATAAAAGTCACAGGATCCCATGTGGTAAGAGAGTGAGCACCGACACCTAGATTCTACACAGACAAATGGTACCAAAGGTGGCCTCAAGATTCACCTCTATGCAGTGTAGAGTTCTATAACTGCGCAGTGCACAGTTCTATAATCTGGTTAACTAAGGACTGTTACTTATTTTACAAACATTGCACTTCTCAAAAACCATAGGTAACAAAACTGCATAAAGTATTCACAACTATTTGATATATCAGCAGACTCAAAGCAACACGTAAATCAATATAAAAAAAATAAAGCTCAATGCAGAACACCCTACCATACAAGGGTCATCCCAAAAGTTTCCGGCCTCGACATATTGGACAACGATATTTTTCACAATCTATACATCAGTGAAATGTGTACTTTTTACGGACTCGTGATTCTGCTGCGGATATGACGTCGTGATTTATGACGTCACACAGAATTAAATAGAAACGATTTTTCACCATTGTGGATAGTGGACACCATCATAACCAGATTTCAAATTTTAAAACAGCTAATAGTCAGTGAAGGTCAGGTCATTGCCGAGTGCAGAGTGGTCTTAGCGTACAAAGTCATAGTTGTGAACAGCCAGCTGGGTAACTTGAGTTTAGACTGGACTGTGCTGAAATTAGGGGAGGGTGCATAGGGCTTGCTCTCAGCTCCCCTATCCATCAGGGGCTCATGTACCTACTCAAAAAATCAGATTTTCCTTCTATTAACACAACTGATATAATTAACAGTTAAATTTTAAATCAAATCTTTTTGATATTGTCAAATATTGGCATTTCATCGTATTTTTTGCTGAAATGCCCTTATTTGTGGCAACCACAAATTAGACTACAGTATATTCACAGACACGAATAAAAAAATTCATATTACTTGTCAGAGCTCTCGTAAAATCAGATGCCATGGAGCCCCACTTTGGTAAATCGAGCTACAGACTGAAACAGTTTCATGCAACTACCTGCCCGATTCAAACGCTGCTTGCGTTAGCGCACCAAATCGTTTCAGCTCAATGCTCTATGACGTCATAAATTACAATGACGTCACTTCCACAATCTGCTCACACAAATACTCAAGGAAGGTATCTTTTACTGATATATAGACAATAAAAAGTTTTTGTATAGTATATTGAAGCTCAGAACTTTTTGAATGCCGCTCGTATTTGCATGAAGTCGTGATTAACTCGAATGCTGTTATTTGCGGGTAGCGCAAACATAGTTGTCGTAGATTCACATATGCAAATGAAAAATTCAGAAACGTATTTGTGAAGGCTCCAATTTGGTATATCTAGCTACATACTGGAAAATGCAACAGTGAGCCTGATTCTAAGCTGTTTGTGTTAGCGCTCCAAATCGTTTTGGTTTAGAGCTCTATGACGTCATAAATTACAATGACGTCGTATCCACAACCAACTCATTAGAGCTCGTAAAGGATGCACGTTTCGCTGATGTACAGATTGTGGAAAATAATATTGTCTAATATGTCGAGGCCGGAAACTTGGGATGATCCTCGTAATTAGGTTACTGTGCAACTATTAACGTATGTGAACACAAGCAATGCATCCAAAAAATGCACACTACTTGCCAGAAGTAAAAGCTATCTTTCTTAATAATAACTGTTCAGGTCGAGAGCCTCAGTGGGCCCTGGAAACCATTCTCATGGGGCCTATGATGGGGTGGTGTCTGGGGGCAGGTCATATCCGAGAACATTTTTGAATTATGCTTTTGAGGATGGTGCATTCTGGTGTACTTCTCATACCATTACTGTTGCGCCAGCTTTTTTTGTACTGGCACAGACAAAGACTGACATTGAATCTGTGATGACGGGTTACAGATTTTTGTCCTCAAAGACTGTTATTGCTGCAGTATAATATTGATGTTGATATTCAGAAGAGGGCCCCATAGGCTACAGAATGTTGTGTTCAACATTTTTTGGTCTGTGGGGCCTCTTTATGCCACGTTGCGACTTAAAAGTTGGTGCAGTACAACATAATGTGTTCTGCACTACAGTTGCAACGTTCAATTTGTGATAAGTTTCTGCACTGTAGTGTCAGAAAATTGTGAAACCCCCACATTTTAACCACATTTTCCAACAGGGCCCAATCTGGTTTAAATCTGGCTTGCCATTCATCCAAAAATCGTCAGACGACCGTCAAGCAACAACTGACGACTGATGTAAGCTCCATTCAGATTATCAGTTTTGCTGTCAAAAATGTAGACTTAGCTAAAATATTTTTGAGCAATGACAGGGCCCGCTAAATGCCACGGGGCCCTGAAAACCTTCCCCTCTTCACGGGCTTGTTTCTGTTGATACTAAACTTCAATACTGAAAACAATTCATAGAATCTGAAGAATACTGGTATTTAGTACCCAATGCAACAAAAAAACAAAAAACCATACAGCAGCCATACAGTTAACAAGTTAACAGTTATAGCTGCATATATGGTCTGAGCAAGATGACACTGATAAGTGCATAGTTCATCAGTGCACAGGCATACATAAATTCCATCACACTATCACCAATCACCACTGCTAGATTCCCAGGTGTGACGTCTCAAAAAACTCATTTATGTGGTTGGTTGGTTGGCATTCTTAAGCTGTAAACTAACACAAACTAAAATAAGCTAGGCTGTAACAGCAATAACAGTGTAGACTCAACAGTAGTGTGAAACTTTAAATGTCTTATAGGCAGACAGGCCAGCCTAGTTGGTTGCAGATAGTTTATCGTCATTTTTTCCAATAATCTTGGACAGTGAAACTATAACAATGCAATGCACTAGTCTCATCATACTTATGCACTGGTGCAAGTGACGGTGGGCTACATTGTATGCAGCGTGACTGAATGTGCTACCTAATGGCCAGTGTGAAATGCGATGGCTTGAGAGAGTCATAAATGTACATGTAGTATGACGGAATCTGAATCACAGTCCTGAAGGCTTGATATGCGTACTGTCGTAGGCGCGGATCAGCTCCGACTGCAAAGCAAATTAATACACAAGAGAGACAGTGTCAGTATCAAAAGTATCGACACTAAAGCTTCATTCACTTCTTCATACTGTGCGTGACAATTCAGCTTATTTTCTAACTTGAATAGTTACAGTGTGTCACGGTAGTGTAATTGCACATGATCAAAGTCACCAATTTCACTTTTTCACCATCATGTGAACAACTGTGGGCAGGTTGTCAACACAAATGGTCATTCAATAGCTTTATTTTGGTACTGGCAGTGAGGTGCGGACTAGAAGGTCACGGTGGAGCTGGCTGAAAGTAACTGAGACTGGGATTAATTAACGGCCCCAAGTATGAGATTATGATTTACCTAATAAAATAAGAATAAGAATTTGCACTTATAAATTGACAGACAAGCTGTCAGTTTAATCTAGAAAACAATTAGAAGATAACAATAACAACATTATCCCAAGGTAATTACAAGATACAACTGGATCATATATCATTATGGTATCATGAGAAACTAACCTGATCTACAACTCCCTGTTCTTCCTGGGAGAATGCATAGCCACCTGAAATAAAACAACCAATCTAAAGCAAACACAATACGTGACACATTATTACAACTCTTAGCAACTAGACTATGCACAGAGTGTGTGAAAGTCTAGTTGCTGACAGTTGTATGAAGCCACCCAATAAGCATTAGCCACCTGGCGAGTAAGTAAAACATTTACACAAGATATGCATCATCTCAAGGTTTTTGACAGCCGATGACGTTGGCCGTTGAGCATTTAAGCTGAAAACCGGTGCACTGGTTGCTGCTTCTACCACGGAAAACGTTTATACCAAATTCGGCTTTTTTGTAACTTGTTTTTGAGTTAGAAGCACATCACAGGCACGTGGTAGCGCAGCCTGTGTTAATGGCAACCTGCTAAGTCAATGGAGAATGATGTCACGTGACCCAAAAGGTCAAGGGCGTGACCCCAATATCTTTGGGGCCCCATATCTCCGTAATGGTGCAAGACAGACGCATGGTTACAATGGACCACCAATAGGAAACCACATATGCCGAATCGAATGGTCACATGACCGATGACGTCACGTAACCCCAAAAGGTCAAACTCATGACCCCGAAATCTTTGAAGCCCCATATCTCCGTATCCGTGCAAGATAGACGCATGGTCATCAATCATCATTGATTACCAATAGGAAAGTGTCCTCGCCGAGTCCGATGGTCACGTTCTGATGACGTCAGGTGACCCCTAAAGATCAAAATCGTGACCCCAAAATACTTAAGGTTCAGTGTCTTCATGGCCGTGGAAAGCAGATGGTTTATAATTGACGATCAAACACAAAAAAGTTTGTTATTGTAATAAAACAGCAAATATAAATGACACATTGAAAACAGCAAAAATCATAAAAAGGTGATATTATTCAAGAGCACATTGACAGTTAGACAATGTGATGGTGAATGATATCATTTTTTTTATGATTTTTGCTGTTTTCGATGTGTCAGTCATTGCATGTCACTGTTAACAAGCGTATAAACTGATGTTTTGTACATTTATATGGGAGTAGGACAGACAGACAGATGAACGAATGGGCAACAGCATAACATAGTCTATCAAGGTGGCCATATAACAACATCATTCATACAAAAAAAAATAAAATAACAAAGTAGACAACAATTATGCAAAAATTTATAGAAGAAGCTACTTTATGATCACGTGTTTAGACACCCACGTGGTAATTCTTCAGCATCAGTTGGTGTAACATCTGATAGTGTCGTTGATGTCGACACAGGGACATCCTCAGTGTACGTTCTACACAACATAATGTAACATGCCACACCACTATGGGCTAACAAATATCACATTCCATAACACTCAAAATACATAATTTAAGTTTACATCAGTTTTACACAAAATTTGCAGTTCTGAATGAATGTGTGCACTGTGCAGTACTGAGTGCATTATTTGGGTTTTCTGGGCTCAGCTATGCCCAAAAAGCGTTCACAGTCGGATGGTGATAGGGGAGCTTACAGCACTTCAGACCCCTTAGCTAGTGGACAGGGCGGTCGCTACCCTGCGCAGTATTCGACGTTCAGTGCCGATGTCTGTCTACCATATGCTTGTCATCGCGCTCGTCCTGTCCCGACTAGACTACGGCAATGCTGTTCTGGTAGGCGTACCAAGCAACCTGTACAGCAGACTCCAGTCGTTACCCAACGCTGCCGCACGATCCATCGCCGGCCTGCGGCACTCGGACCACATCACCAACGCTCGCCAGTTTTCACTGGTTGAGAGCGCCCAAGCGTGTGCAGTTCAAGCTGGCGACGATCGTCTATCACTGGCTGAACGGCAAGACTCCATCACACCAGGTTGCAGACCTGCAACGTTTGTCCGACATGCCGTCAAGACGACGTCTGTGGTCCTCACTGACACACCAACTGGATGTCCCCCAGTCGCAGTGCGAACTGTTGGTGACCGAGCCTTTGCCGTTGCTAGTGCTCAACTATGGAACAGTTTGCCACCAGACATCGTCGCATGCAACACACTGTCACAGTTCCGCCGTGAACTGAGAACATTTCTGTTTACACAGTCCTATCCTTCTCTACTTTTGTTGTGACTTGCACTTTTATCTGTGGTCCTAGCAGTTTTTACTTAGGCCACGTTAAAAAAAACTGTAATGTAATGTACCCTCTTTTCCAAGAACAGCACCCCCACTCTCAGCCTTTGGCCTCAATTTTCAGCCCTTTTTGGCCTCAGTCCTTGTGCAGTTCTGAGTGATTCTTTAAGGAAGCCCTACAATTTCAGCTCAAAATGTCAACAATCAAGGCTATGGTTACATCCGGGCAAAATCTTGACTTGTTTTTAAGCATTTCAGTGGAAGTCTGTAAAACATGAACTGAACATGCTCATGTTAGCAGCAAGTTGGTTCACCAGGGAGTACAATGGCTTAAAAATGAAGTCTACTTCCACTAAACACATAAGTAGTAACTGTGGTAGAGAGGGCTAGAGCAAAGTAAAAGTCAGTGAAGTAAAAGAAGACAACAATATGGAACCTTCGCTGTGTGTCTGGTAAGCCAGACCTCAGTGGTGATGACTCGACCAACTCATCGTAGACTGAAGCCGGCCAGAATGTCTGCTGGATACTGCACAACACAGCCACAGCAGACTTATCAAGCCAGTGTCCTTATGAACCCTATCAGTGCAAGCATACCAGCTGGTAAACAAACACATAAGCCCGTAACTTTCATACGTTCATAACTGCATTAAATATTAATTTTCAAAACTGTTTCACAAGTAACATCTGTGGTGAACTGAAAATACTCTAATCACAACTTGAACCTGTCATATGTAGTCCGCTTTAGAATACTGAAAATTGCCGTGTAACTCACTATATCAAAAGTTGACTATCTTTCACAGTAGCGCAGTGATACCTTGTGGGTGTGGTCACGTGGACAGTGGGATCTTTAATGGCTACTTATCTGCAAATTTACTTCAGAACATGTTGGTGAAAACATTTTGAAAAGGATCAATATTTAATAAAGTTTTGACAAAAACTTAAGAGGGTTTACTTCTACACTGTGTCCGAAAAAAAGTAACCCTTAGATAACGTACAATAACAAGAAATTTGAGCTAATGCTCACGGGACGCGCGAAAGCCTATAGCAGTTCCTGCCCGCAGGCAGTCACGCATCGCAGTACTAACCGGGCCCGGTGTAGAGTAACTTCATTTCAGCCGAAACGCGTTACCAACTACGCCACGCCACCAAAGCCAGTACCGTGGCGCCACCTTGTGAATGATTTTGTGTCGCAGCCCAAAATCGCCCAAAAAATCCATAAAAATCTCTATTTTGGCGCTCAAGGTCATCCAAGGTCATTGAATTCGGCGCCAATCGAAAGCCAGTATACGATTTCCTATTAGTGATTAATAGTAACCTAGGCCTTATCTCGCACCGTTACTAAGATACAGCAAGTTATTGGCCGAAAATCGCAAATTTTGACCACCCCCCTCTCATTTAGGGCCCTCGTTCGGGGTGACCCCCTTTGAATTTATGGAAAAGCTTTACAGTTCCTGAAACTAGAGTCTTTCTTGGTGATCCTAGCTTGCACCGTTTTTGCCTGATCCACCCGTGTGACAGACAGACAGACGGACGGACAGACGGAGAGACGGAATTGCGATGGCTAGGATGCGCTGAAAGCATAGCTGCTTTCGCTTGTAAAAATGTCAAATCTAAACGAATTTAAACAAAATTTTGTATGATTAATCCCCAATAAATTACTGAAAAGATCACCAATTGTTCAAAAATATTATTTTGGAGCTGAGTTATTAACTGTTGAATTCAGTAACAAAATATCTCCGTTACCAATATGGCGTTACATAAGTAAACCCCGCAGTTATTATACAATTTTGTAACTTTAACAAAAAAACACCTGATTTTAGCGAAATTATGCGTCAATAATGCACCATCCATTGGCAATCAAAGTGCCAAATTTCAGTTAAATCCACTAAACTGAACAATAGTTACAGTGGTTTAGGTGACGTGACCCCAAAACACTTCACTTTCAGGTTTGTGTGGATTATGTCAGACACAAAAGACCTGAAACTGAAGTGTTTCAGGGTGACCTCACAAAAGTTGCTGTAACTATTGTTTGCTTTGGCAGATTTACTTGAAATTTAGCATTTTAATTGCCAATAAATAATGCATTGTTGACATGGAATGTTGCCAGAATCGGGTGTTTTTGTTCAAGTTACGAAATTGTAAATTAACTGCAGGGTTTATTTATGTAACGCCATATTGGTAAAAATGATATTTTGTTATCGATATTCAACAATTTTTAACTCCACTCAGAAATAATATTTTTTTTAAAAATTTGGTGATCTCTTTAGTAATTTATTGGGGATTAATTGTACAAAGTTTTAATTGAATTCGTTTAGATTTGACATTTTTACTGTACAATGTCTAGGGAGTTACTTTTTTCCAGACACAGCGTACTGGGCCAACCTTTGAGTGCTGTACACTGAACTATAAGTCAAGTTTTTGTCACAAGTTCAAAATCAAATAATGGCCGAATTTCAAATGTCTTTTGCCAACTACGCAACAGAAAATTTACAATAATTAATGCATTAACAAACCCACCAAAATTGGAAGGTGTTGCTGCACCACCTTGTGAAATGTTGGTCTCTACTGATAAAAACAAAATATGTTACTCACATCTTAATACCGATGTCGCTGAGTAAGACGATGCTCGGTATAAGAAACAAACCAAACCAGAAGCTTGGACAGCCATACACATAGACATCCTGCAACAATTGAACAAAACTATTTCATAATCGTGCACAGCAATAACAATTAATTTCAATCCCATTTTTATGCAGTTGGTCAAGGCCAGACATTTAAAAATTATTGCAGCAATACTTTCACAAGCTGGATGCCCTTGCAGTCACCCACCCAGAACATCAAAGCGCTGAATGATGACTGATAGTGGCCAGTGTTCCTGACTGGGAACAGCAAACAGCCAACACAGTAGCATTAAGTTTAGGGATAGTGCAATTGGCGTCTGCGCTAGATTGCCTTTGTGTATTCTTCAATGGAGCATAGATACTGTGACAGAGTTTACAGCTGAGACAGAGTCAATGTTCTCCAACTGTCATACACCATCTGATATACACTCTGCAGAACGACAATTTCGAAAGATAATCACACGTTCAGCTGGACACCACATAGCTGCCGGAAAAATCCCCAGAATCCACCCCGGATTTCCATCAGAGGCAGCACAATTAGCCACTGAATGAGACTCAATTAGGGCTACTGACACTCAGTCACCCAGGATTGCTGAACTTAAAGCTGACATTCAACGTATTGTCGACCAACACAAACGTTAAAAAATGGCTCGATCATTTATCTACTTTTGATCATCATGTTGGCTTACCAAAACTATGGAAAACAGTGAAGTCACTCAACCAAGGCTCCAATAAGTCAGCCAGTCCTAATCAGTCTATTAGTTTCAATGATAAAGTTATCTGTGATCCCAGGAAGATTGCTATTGCTGCCAAGTTTAACAAACAGTTCACTTCTGTGGTTAATCATTCATCATCCCGTACAGCACGTAAACTTACATGCAAGATTAAAGCTCGATCTAATAATGATTCACCCAAGTTTACCGCTGAATCTACAGCCGAAACCATCAAGCAGGCTAAAGCATCAGTCTTTTGGACCTGATAATATTTCTAAATTACATCTGAAACACCTTGGACCAACCGGTATCAACTACCTCACTAATATGCTCAATCTATCCATTGCCTCAAGTGAAATCCCATCCATATGGAAAACATCAAAGATAATTCCATCCCTAAAGGCTGGCAAAGATCCATCCGACTCGAAATCAAATCGCCCAATATCTCAACTTAGTCCGACCATTAAAATAATAAAAAGATTAGTTCTGCCAATCTTAGACCAACACTTTCCCGATAATGACATACAACATGGCTTCTGTCGAACTCACTCAACAACGTCAGCTCTTCTTGAATTGAATGCAACTGTAGCCTCGGGTTTCAACCAGAAGAGACCTCCCAGTCGGACAATGTTACTACAAATAGATTTATCTCAAGCTTTCGACCGAGTCAACCATGAGGAGCTCCTTGTGGATCTAAATAACTCTTCTCTCCCGAGTAAAGTAGTCAAGTGATTCAACTGCTACCTCAAAGGCCGGCAATCACGTACCATATTTCGAAATTTCCAGTCTTCCTCGCGTAATATTCACACTGGAGTCCCGAAAGGTGCTGTCACCTCACCAAAATTGTTTGACTTTCACCTGTACCATCTTCCACAGCCTCCGGCAGGAGTAAAAGTTGTTATGTATGCGGATGACTTGTCTGTCTATGCCATGGGTCCAGATATCCAAATTCTGGGTGACAGAGTTAACTCGTATGTTCCTACACTACTACAGTTCTTTAAGGAACGGGACCTCATCGTCTCGCCAGAGAAATCAACAGTTACTCTGTTTACTCCTCAACCGAATCAATCAAGGGAACATCCGCGGATTTTGATCAATGGTACAACTGTTCCCCTACAGAAACAACCGAGAATGTTGGTGTGACCCATGATACGATGTACACTTTTGCCGCTCACTGTCGGAATCAGGCAGTCAAGGTTAGAGCTTGTAACAACATCCTTAAAGCCTTAACAGGCACAACATGGGGACAACAGAAGGAGACCATCATTCTCACATATCAAGCTATTGGCAGATCTCTGATTAACTATGCTGCACCTGTATGGGCATCAGTAATTAACAAGTCTTCATGGAAGTGTCTTTAGACTGCTCAAAATGAGGCTTTGCAAATCGCAACAGGTTGTCACAAGATGGCACATTCGGACCACATATGCCAGGAGACTAAAACACTTCCAGTCAAATCACATTCTGAATTACTAGCTAAACAATATTGGTTATCCTGTTATCAGTCACATCATCCTAGCCACCATTTAACATCTCAGCCAGCCCCAGCTAGAAATATGAAGAGCACGCTTAGTAAATTTGACAGGGACGTTGTACCACTCTGTGACGACGGCATCTCTGAAGTTGAGCAACCCAAGCAGTTGTAGATGCACAGTCAAACTTTGTACCAAACAGAGTCCTTGGAACTACTCCGCCTGAATTATCATCATTTGAATGTTACCTTTCTAGATCCGTCCACATTACTCTTGCTCTGTGACGTTCGGGTCACTGCCGGCTCCTTAACTCTTACAAGGCCTGCATAACTGCAGGCGTGACAGATGTTTGCCTGGACTGTGGAGTGGCACCACACTCCGTTGAACATTTGTTCCAGTGCCCTGCACGCCCAACCCAACTGACAACTCAAGATCTATGGGACAATCCAGACGCAATGGCTGATTTTCTCAAGCTCGACGACAACTAACAAAGAAGAGGAGCTGTGGGCTACAACAACAACAATGACAACGACGACAGTATTCCTGACTTGGAGACATAACAACACACAATACAGACTATTTCATACAGCAGCTCTATGGAGACAAGTGTTCTGAGGCTGCAAGTCCAAAACTGTGGAATACCTTTCCACAGACAACACTAACAGTTTGAGCGGCTGCTAAAGACACTTTTTGTTCGGGTGACGAGATCGTAGCACATTGTGACTAAACGTTCAATCTGTGCCTTTCAAGTTTTCTTACGTACTTGAATCATACTGTTGGAACCGGCTTATTATCTGTCCCTTTGCTATAGTAGCATAGCATGGGACAGACTATAAAATCACTTCCGTCACACTGTCATTCTGTCTGTAAACACTCCTATGGCCGCAATTTTGATTTGATTTTGACAAAAATGTTGACAAAAATGTTGCACAGTGATCCGGAACCTGAAAAGTAAGGTCCAGTTTGTTTGGGATAAAATCTGATAACTCCTTCACCTATTTTACCCCAACTTTTAACCCCTGTAATGCATTTTCAATGGGAAGGTTCTTGCAGCACAGTAGAAAATCATGTGAGCTTATAGTGGCATTTAATAGCTCAAAAAATGTGTCTCGGCGGCCGCTATAAGCACAAAAATAGAACAAAAATTTAATCCCCAAATTTGAGCCTACAGCCCCCAAATTGTGATCACTGCATTTTCAATGAAAATAGGCTCGTCAATTACAGCTGTAGGCTACATAAAGTTGCTTCTGTGCAGATTATTTCAATAAAAACGGCTGAATTAGTATTTGTTACAGTATTTGTTTTACACATGTGTATAAAAAGGATAACAAAACACCAGAAATTCGAGAAACTAAACAATTTTAGACAGGCCTAAATGCGCAGATTAAAAAAATTATATTTCTGTTCGCTAGGTGTCGATACCTATGCATGCATCATTACTATTATAGTAAATTTGTTAAGCTACTGCGAGTACTGTTATTTTACATATGTATGCCGACATTTTAAGTTGTCAACACAAATCCGATAGCATTTTTTGTTGTTAATAAACGTGTCCTTACATTGCAGATCGCTTACAAAGCAATTGTAAACATCTACGCTGAACTAGTTGTATGCCGGCCTTACAACCTCCAGTGCTCCATGGTAATAACTGTAGGCCCACAAGAGCGGGTCACACATCTGCTAGGCTATATATAGCGTCACAATGAGACAGATACCTCATTCCACAGAATGTATTTCTAGTAATGTATAAATATATAACTGTAACATTCATATGTTGCATTACGATAGATGACGTGAGCAATGTCAACAAACATGTTACAGATGTCAGAGTCGTAGGTAGTTTACTGACCATTCCAACCATCTCCGGCGCAAGATCAACAGTTGGCCAGACATGTGCATAGGCAGCCAGGAAGACAAACCACGTGACAATGCTGCCCCATATTGCCAGATGTGTTAGCTGTAACACAGCATACAGGCATCATCACAATCAGCACACGCCAGAGCACTGCACTAACATCTTATTGTCTATATGTATTGTCTGTCCATCCAGTACAGAACGCTAACTGAAAAACAAAAAAACACAAAAGAACCAAAATTAGGAGGAGTAAGGCTGCGTTCGCATAGACAGGAGTACGAGTATGAGTCCGAGTTTCGGTTTACAGCTCGTAGAAACCTCACTCATACAAGTGGAGCGTTCACAGTCACTTGTACAAGCACATAACTAAACGCGTGCTGGCCATATTGAATAAAATCGAATTGAAGAAATGCTTTGCCATTAAAAGAACAATATTCCACTACAGAGTTACTATTTTTAAAACCGCACATCTATAACGATGAACAATTTTACGATGACGTCGGTTCTGATGTCAAATATGTGCCACAATTTTTACAAATTTTATTAATGCTATTTACGAGTAGTTTACTTTCTACGAGTTGGATAAAAACACGACCTGCACAGAAACTACTCACACGAGTGAAATTTACAGGTAACCCATACTTGTAAGTATGTGAACGGCTGCCACTGAAATACACGCAAACGAAGTGTTTGCCGGAATTCGTATATGGGGAGCCCGTACAGTGCCAGACTCGTACTCATGTTTACGTGAACGCAGCCTAACTGGTGTGTCAAAAAGTCAATGAAAATCAAAATCCTCCGGAAAATAGTGCATATCTTGCGCAAATGTTTACTTATGGCTCGCAGCACTGCAAAGCAGCCAACGTCACTAGAAAAACATATTCACTTAGCAGCTACAGCCATTCGTGAAGCAAGAAACAACAATGCATATCACTGACAGCTCTGCTGCAAACAGTACTAATGAACCACAGCAACAGAGATTAGAACCACTGACACAGTGGGTGAGTGAATGACTCCAAGTGATTAGTTTCTTAATAGCGCATCAGCAAACAAGAGACCATAACAATGCTAACAGTAACTGATTACATCAATAAAACTATTGCACAGAATCAATGCTATGCAGTAACAATAAAACCGATTGCAAAAAAACTGAATGTAAAAAAGATCAAGTTGACAAAAGCAATGCTGACCCACGTCCAAGCAGAAGTCTCAAGGCCACCCTTGATGCACACCGCGACCACCACATACTAAAAACATACAGACCACACACACTGCTATTATAAACAATGTATTATTATCAAGAACACCAACCTGCTGAAACCTCTTGTAATTTGCAGTCAGAATCAGTGGCAGCTGAGTGGGAAAAGATCAAGAAGAAGACCATCGAAGCGGTAGATGGATGGTTTTATCATAGACCCTAGAAGAGCCAATGTAATCAAGGTCAGGAAAACATCTGGAAAACAAACAATGACACTGTGTGACATTTACAGAGGACACTAGCATCTATGACTGAAAGCAGCTGGATGATTGAAGACCTGACCTGATCTGACTTAAACTCAGAATCAACAATACGATATATGTAGTCAGAAACCTCATAGAGAAAAGAAGCAAAAGATAAAGAACAGTAGATTAATACCGTGTAGACTGTGTTGCCAACATGTAAGTAGCTAGAGACTTTGCCATCAGAAAACACAATATCTGAACGTCAGAAAACAACAGCCTCGGTTAATCAATGACTACTGCAAAATAATCATTCTTTCTAGCAAGTACCCATTCACAACTTCTCACAACTCACACACGTAAACAGATAAACCACTGACGAAACAGACTAACAATTATTAAAATATATACAAACAAGTAATTTGAGCGAAGCTCACATGACGCACAATAGCAGTGGTTCTGCCACCTCGCATTCAGTGTACAGCAATAAGATATTAATGCGTCTTAAAAGAATACTTAAATTTGAGGCCTCCGTATGAAAGACTCCTTGAATTTAATATATTGAAACTTAAGATTCTTAAGAATGCATGTTCTATGCTAAAAATGTCATACACAGGTTGTCCAGGTCCATCTCCAGCCATTTTGGCGCAATTCACTCTTAAGTGTCTGACGCAGACAGAACTTGCCAAAAAATTCACTAAAAACCCCCTATTGGGGGTTCAAGGTCGTTCAGGGTCATCGACGTTGATAAATCTTCTAAAAAGTCTGTCATCAGTGCTTGTTACGACAAGCAGCATGTCTGTACCTATCTGCAACCGTTTTCATACTAATCAAGCCAATAACAGCAGAATAACGTCTTTTTCGGGGGTACCCCTCTTTGATGCCCTCGTTCAAGGGGAACCCCTGCACCTATTGGTACAAAATTTCGTCATAAAAAACTAGAGTCCTAGAGTGAAGATTTCGTGATTCTAGGTGTCGCCAGGATGTGACGGACGGACAGACGCCCAGGCCATGGCTAAGACGTGCAAAGCATTCTGCTATCGCACGTAAAAATTAACCAACAATAACTGCCTTGCAGTGTATGCAGAAACAAAATTTTACAAACCATGATACATCATAGCAACAGGAAACCAAAAGAATATGAGAGAGTGATAAACGGCATTGAAAAACCACAGCCAGAATACCTGTTTCACAGACAATAAACTGCTACTAATCATCAATAACTATGCCAAGAAATTATCACACCATATCGAATGCATTAACATATTCTTACATTTCAATCTACAGGGTGTGCCAATAAAAATCGGACCTGTTTGAGCAAATAATATTTAAATGCTGAGACATGCAAATTGTACACTTCTTCTGTACATAATTTTGAAACTTCTGGCATATTACGCACCTTTCCATCAATAAACATCGCTAAGTTATAAAAGCTCAAATGTCATGTCAATTTGTCAAATCTATGTGTTACAGTCAAATTTGGCAGAATTTTGAGTGACGAATATTTATGCAAATTAGGCAAAAAATATTTAAATGCTTCACTATGTAAATTTGTCATTTATTCTTTATAACATTCTGAAACTTTTGACGTATCACACGTCTTTCTACCACTAACCATTGCTGAGTTATCAACGCTCAAACAGGTCCAGTTGTTTTGGCCCACCCTGTAATTATACAACCAGACAATTTTCACACATTCATCACTATACAGATAAAATATGATGTCATTGAAAAAAGACAATTTTACGTTACAGCTTGAAGGTCCTATAATTTACAAATCAATCTTTTTGTACTGCCAAAATACAACACATGTAATCCCACCAATGTGCACTGAAAGATGCCAGTGCATAATATGAATTACTTCTGCTGTAACTCACCCATAATAAGATGCACTGTGTACGAAATTATGGTAATGCAATAATAAATAAACAGTATCAATCCCTGCGGTTTTTACTTAGGCTACATTAAAAAATTTTCATGCAATGTAATGTAAGATAATTAACCTAATTTATAATTACTATTCAAAGAGGTTAAAAATGTTATATAAAACAACTACCACATTTGTTTACCCGGCTGTTGAAATTTGCAGAAGTCTGCGACAATTTATACAATTTCGGAAACCGCAGCAAGCTCTGAGCACTGCGATGT
>Ga0209671_1001193_pt1 | contig 20929 bp, 13 predicted proteins | sample WorMetHERISLAND2_2_FD_187401 | JGI IMG/M metagenome (GOLD analysis project Ga0209671, IMG submission 187401) | Marine gutless worms symbiont microbial communities from Max Planck institute for Marine Microbiology, Germany - Olavius geniculatus... | ecosystem: Host-associated > Annelida >... | reverse complement strand
GTCCGGGGCGGAGCCCCGGCCAAAAAAAGAATTTCATGCATTTTAAGCTCCACAATGCACTTTTCTGGTGAATAGATAATCTGATATTTACGACTCTATGGTCAGTTAAAATTTTTTAAAAAATAAGCTCAAACACATTAACTTTTGTTAAACACTCTCTGTAGCTACTAGCTTTGCGTATGGCTCTCTGCAAATACAATTATTATTAATTTATTATTATTACTAAAACTAGCCGTTTCTTTACATGAATGACGTAAAATCTAAATTCGTGTACAATGAAGCAAAACATGCCCAAAACCGCCCAACATTGGGCAGGGTGGGCTGTAATTTTAGCAGGGGGTTGAAATCACTGCAGTGGATCAGCTCCTAGCTGCCTCACTTTTTACCACTGCTCCCAACCAGTTCTGTAGACTGATATTACTAGGGTCCGAGACCAGGGTTGCAGTCTAGAGTATTTTTCAGTTTCGGAAAATTTTTCCACTCTTGGTCCTGTTGGACAGGACAGGCTATATGTGACTAAGTGACTTTGTATATTTCAACAAAGTTGAATTTCGTTCACAGTGACAGTGTTACTACTGAATTGCCACATTGCTGAACATATTTTTCCAAAATACATAAGTTTGACAAATATGTGCACTGCACTGTAAGACAATCTTTTTCACAGTTAAAAAGCTAGTTGACTAGTTGTCAAAGTAGTAATAAGTAACATCAACAGTGAACAGTTTACCAGCCACATTAACAACTTCATTTTGCAAGTGTTACTTTTTGTGCAAAAAGCTGTCAAAATAATGTATTACTGCTTTAAGTTCACATCACAAGTATATGTTCGAAAGTAAACATTTACTGAAGCTGCATTTGACATTTGATGCATAGATGTAGTCACACTCAGATGTACTCAGCGCTGCTGACGAGCTGGAGAGAAGTAAGAACTAAGAACACTAGACAAATCAGCCATGCAGAAACAACAGAACAAGAGCAGAACGAACCAAAGCCTATAGAGTGAAACTTAAAAAGGCATGACATCCTCTGAGTTGTATTATTTCAGGCAGTTCGAAATACTTCCCAGTAAGTAAAAGTGACAATACAGTACTTTACATTTTACAATACAGGAATGCTAAAACCTGACATGACTGCTTGTTCTAGACCTATATTAGATGCTGCTAATGCTTAGCCTCTGAGTACTGGCAGTGTCACTGTCAGATGTCACAATAAACAAATTCCACACAAAAGTACAACTATAAGTTGATAAAACATTCGTGGGTTAATCTTCCCATCTCAGGTGGGAAAAGCTAGGGGGGAAGCTTTCCCCCCCTGACCTAAATTGGAGACAGTTTGCCTCCATCCCCCCCTCTGTGGAAGGCTCTGTGCAGATGCTTAATTTGCCTATGCATACGGCCGGCCATGTGTATAGTCACTGAAATAAATTAATTTCTGACAACCATCTGACTTCATGATGATTTGTGCAGTTGTAATTTTTTGGTCTGTTTTCATTGTGTGCTATGTGATGTGTTATTGATACTTTGGATTCATTATTCACATGGTATATGGTGCATCCGAACAACTTCACAATTGCCGAGCTACGATGTTATGATTAGGGATGTTAATGAGACTCAACTGGCTCTAGACTCAAAAAAAATTCTCGAGCTCGAGAATTGTATTTCTTGCTCGTCGAGAATCTAAATAGAGCACAATAACAAGCATTTTGTTCAGCAGTGAGTTGCCATCAACTGCAGTTTATGACGTCTACCGTCAACTGTCACTAATTGAGTTGGACGAGAGGAAGAAGGCTGCCCCCCACCGCCAGTCCCCACAAGCACAGCCGGTCCACGTGATGTCTGTTAGACTGAGCACATACCAGTTTTCAAAGCCGCAGACGTTTCTGATTGGACTGATCTAAGATAGGCTAAGTGCACATACTTTCACTGGCCCACAATACTGTTTAAGTTGCTTTGCCCCTGTTGGTCAGTGCCACAGGTCTAAGCTGATACTGCCTAATGCCTACTAAGTTGCACGCCGTGGCACGTGCACGTGCACGTGCTGCCTCTAATAAATATACCGTTTGCGTTTGATGGTCAGTCACCAGTGACTGAAGGCTCAAATGAACAAATTACATTAAGCCGCAGGAAAGTGCACAGCAAGCTTTGCAACAAGCATTGTTTCCAGTCGACTGTGGGAAGAATGAAGGAATCTGCTTCTGTTAAGTGACATTTAATCAATGGTGGGTGCCTTGATACCGGCCGCTCGCACCCGGCGCTGTCCGTGTCCTTCACGCAGCAGGAGACCCGTTGCGTGTACATTTCTCCTTTTCCCCTCAGTGCCCAGTGCCTGCAGCATATACTTCAGGAAACTTATCGAATGTACGACTGATCGCATGCAGCTGAGTAACATGAAAAACTATGTGCTGGAGTGCCAAGTGAAGCAGCGCATCGGTAACATGTGTAATGGACAAGTGAAGACTACTCTTGCTGAGGCCAAACCTGTCGGCTACACTGTGAAAACTTTCCATGTTCCCCATAAGCCACAGAAAGCACATCAGCTTGCTCTCCACCGTGTGTACTTTCTCCGTTACCAACGGTGTCAGCATTGTTGTCTACTCCTGTAACAAATGCCGAAAACACAGATAAGTGTGGGACAATATTAGTCGCAACAGTTAGTAAATCACTAATAAATGCTAACGATGCTCCCCGGGCCCCTTAGTCAGCTTGGGAGGGGCCCACCGCTCACGGCGCCATCTGAACCCTCTTGCCTTTGGTGCTTCCCAGTCTGCGATTCCACTGTTTTTTGCATTCTACAGTGTTGTTCAATAAGTAAATGAGTATAACAGTAATTGATCGTTAATTTCCTAAGCCCTATGCAATTAACTACTACATTCCTTTGGCAGCCACATCCATTGATATCCACTGAGAGATGGCTGTGTTCCATCGGCATAATACTTTGATGAAGCACAGGAACAAGTATGGAAATGCAGATGGAAAATAATGCCAGGAAAAATCGTTACAAGAATCAACAAAGAGCAGCATTGTAACTTGGACCTTTTACTTACTGCAACAATGACTAGAAAGACAGGAACAAAAGTATAATGGGGATGGCATGCTATAGCTAAGGCGCATTATAACCCCATAACTAACCGTATGTGGTATGCAAAATATTATACGACTTTAATCACAGTATCATTGCTAATTTGCTACTGAACACCTGTTGCAATGCAGACTAACCTAACCCTAGCCTAGCATCAATGCTGTGTCCTCTCAGTACATAATAGGTGATATTTTTTATAACCAAAGCCTAATTCTTTATCGCCGTAACAAACATCTGGGTGGGCACTGGGCAGTTTTGCAACAGCACAGAACTTAGCGGAACTTCAATATGGAGAGTTGTTCCTGTACCTGATAGAGATAAACGAATGGCTTACCTGAAAAGTCTTCGGTGCATCCGAAAATGCTCCTTGAATACTTCCTCTGTGTACTGTGGCACAACAAACTTCCCATAGCCTTCAATCCTCACCGGTGTACTGTCTTGCTGGCCTACAATACAACATTCGTTTATTAATGTGAACACAGTCAGACAACTACAAAGGTTACATAGACTATTCGTATAGGAAACATACAACTGTGACAAATTATACAAAAATCGCTTCTATCAGTTGCCGAAATGAAAATAGAATTAATGATTAGTAAATGTTTATACTTGCAGCTGCAGCTGACTGCAGTACAGTTCAATATCATCATTGTCATCGTCCAACAGCAACGTCTTCAACACTCCAGATCAACTTGGTCCTTGTATTAGCATAAACAAGTAGGAAATCTATCACTCTCATTACTGTTTACATCCGACGTCTTCGCCTGGCCGCCGGCTACAGTTCGTTGGGCAAGCCTGCTGCAGGCACTGTGCCATGCGGGCGCCTGTAGTGGCGGCGGGCAGGCAGCCTGCGCAACTGAACGCACCTCTGTGATGTGGTGCCTGGGGCGTTCAGGCATCAGCAGCTGTGGGCATCACCTTTGCAGATACGCTAAGGTTGTTCGAGTACTTTTCGAGTCCCGGGAGAAGAAATTCTCGTATCGAGAAATATAATTCTTGAAAATTAACATTCCCAGTTAGGCCGCCCAGAACGGTAGTTCCCGTAAGGCCTTATGTTTTACTGCTGTTTATTATTATTTTTTTCATCGCAAGATCTCCAAGGTTCGTGGGCCGATCTCCGCGAAATTTTGCCACATGGTCGGAAGCATGTTTAGTTTACAAATGCAGGTCCAAAAATTTGGAGGGCAGCCCCCAAAAAGTTTTGGTGCGAAAAACACACTAATTTTGGCCAGATTTTGGATCCCTTCCCATTTTGAGCGCGAATATCTCAGGAAGAAATAGAGATATCCAAAATCGGAAAACTATTTGACCGACAGCGTTTCCTTCCGTGTTGGACGAAAAAAGTTTGGTGAACTTTGGTCCACTAATTACGAAGATTCAGAGGTGCAGTTATACCCAGAAAGTCAAATTTTTCGGAATATCATATTTCAGCCCCTAGGGGGTGCTGTGCCCCGAAATTTTTACATGCGCTATAGAATGTCCAAGTCTTGCTAGCCTACACCCCACTGGGGATGTGGGCTCCCCCAACAATTTTTTTCAAAGGGGGTCAAAAATTGGCTTATAATTCAGCGTATTAGCGCCTATAACTTTGGGGTTAAAGGGAGTAACTCCATGAAACTTTGCTACACGACAAGCTATAAGGGGAACATTATCACTTTTATACAACATTTGGGGGGCACCACCCCCATTAAAATTTGGGAAGGCAAAAAATGTCCAAAATTTGGCGCGATTTAAGACAGCTTTCGAGTTTGACTGCAAATGTCTTAAAAACCGGTCAAGATATCGACAAAGGGACACAAACTTCATTGAAAGCTATCTCTGCTGCGTTGGAGAAAAAAATTTTGGTGAACTTCTGTTTACTAACAAATAAATTATAGACGCAGATGTTGACCTACCCAAAATTAACTGTGCGCACAATTTTGAACAACTTCAGTGTTCGGTCGCGCATATCTCTGCAACGGATCAAGGCATCAACAATTGGAAACAAACTTGATCGACTGCCATCTCTTACCTGTTGGAGAAAAGAAAATGATGAACTTCGGTTATCTTACCTTACCTTACTTTACCTCCGGGGTGGACAGGCTCTTACACCTGCCCGCGCTGAGGCCGTATCAACTCGGCCCAATGCACATCCCCGAATGTAACCACAAGGTTACAGGTAGTGGCTATAAAGCCGTAGACAGCTGTGAAGCCGTAAGTAGACGGCTGTAAAGCCATAAGTAGACGGCCATAAAGCCGTAATCAGCTGTGAAGCTGAAACCAGCACAAGAGCACTGGTAACATGTAGCAATCTGCCTACACAAGTTTGGTCAGCTCTTAGTTGGCTCCTCGCCTCCAGATTTTAGAAATCTTTCGGGTGATCGGTGCAAAGCCCCACCACCACGGCAAGGTGGCTGACCACGGTGGGGGAACTTCGGTTTACTGACAAAAAAGTTATAGATGCAAATGTTGACCTACCCAAGTTCAAAATTTGGCGCGTTTTTGGGCAACTTCAAACTTTGACCGCGAATATATCTGGAACGGATTGACATGCCAAAAATCGGTAACAAACTTGATCGACTGCCATCCCTCTCGCGTTGAAACCAAAAATATTTTGTGAACGTTGGTCCACTAACAAACAAGTTGCAGGCACGGATGTTGACACACCGTAAGTCGACAATGCGCATTCTGCATATGCTACTGCATTTGACTTCGGGCTACGTGACTTTGCTACCAGGTAAATTTGACCCCCTTGAATTAGCCCCCTGTCGGACTTAAGGCGCCGGACGGCCTCATGTTGTGCTCTGCCCCATATTTCTAGTTAGTCTGCCCAGAACGATAGTTTGGGAAGGCCTTATGTTTTACAACAGTTCTTTTTTTCATCGCGAGATCTCCGAGGTTTTTCAGCTGATCGGCACGAAATTTTGCCACATGTTCGGAAGCGTGTTTAATTTATAAATTCCGGTTCAAATATTTGGGGACAAAAACATGCTAAATTTGGCCCGATTTTGGACCTTTTTTCCCTTTGAGCGCGTATATCTCTGGAACAGATAGAGATATCCAAAATCTGAAAACCTGATGCATAATAGCGTTTCATCCCGCGTTGAACGAAACAAAAACAGTTTGGTGAACTTTGGTCCACTAACCACATTCATCGTTAAAGTGATGTTGCGTCATTTCCAGATGCACTCAATTTATTAATTCTATTATTTGGCAGAGTTACCAGTTGATGTTTAAACGGTATTGCCAATGGAAACCTCGTAGATGCTGTTTCTGACTTTACATACCTGGGAAGCTTTCAGTCATCTGACGGCCAGTTTCATCTGGACATACGGAGACGCATCGGCTTCGCTTCTGCAGTAATGTCCTCATTAGACAACATTTGGAAAGAAAAACGATTGTCCCTCTCTATTAAACTCTGCGTTTACCTCGCAGACCCGTGCTCCTATACGCATCTGAAACCTGGACTTTCACAGTGGCAGACAGCAAATCACTAGATGCATTTCACATGAAATGCCAGCTTCGCATCCTAGACATATCATGGCATCAATTCGTACGGAACGAAGAGATTGCTGCTTGCATCGGTCTCCCTCCTCTATCGACCACCATCTGTTGCCGTCGCTCAGCCATCTTTGGACATCTAGCGAGGCTTGGCGACGAAGTTCCAGCCCACAAGGCACTTTACAGTTGCGTCAAATTGTCTCGGGGACGCCTCCTTGACCCTATATGGAAACTTTGTCCCGGTCGTCCACGTGGCAGGTGGATAGACCAACTACGAAGAGACAATAACCGCCCACCTGCTGATCAATGGAAGCTGGCTATTAAGCGCGGTCATGGTGGAAGAGCGACGCTACGGTCTCACGCGACTACCTGAGCTGACCTGACCTGCAGTTTAAGCATTCTCGCCAATCTTTCAGTGCAAAAGGTCAATGTTGACCCACTGTCCAGGAGTGCCAGAGTCTTGATGCACTGTTGCCCATCAGTTTCTTGCATTTTGACTGGAATCAAAGGCAGCATCACTTTTGGTGTGGTTCCTGTGACAGGACATGTTTTTTAGCCTCTGCTGTAACTTGTGTCACTGTTGCATAGGGCTTGTGTAGACTGTAGAAGTGACGAGTGTTTTTTTTGCCACAGCTAAATATGGCATCTTTTTGTTGCTGTGCGTAATTCTGCTTTATGGCCTCTCTTCAGGCAATTGAAACATAACCTTTTCCGGCAGGCAAAGTTAGCTTGTATTCTAAGTCTATTCCTTTAAACTGCTCGCAGTAAGCTACACTGTATGAACCACTGCATATCACGTATCCACTTTGATCCTGAGGGAGAAGTAAAAATGTTCACTGCAAGTGCTCTAGTTGGCTGCTGAGCCCTAGCTGCTCCTCTACCTGCAGTTAGAAGTCCACTATAGTCTTGATCAGTCAGTTCTTTGTCAGCTTTGTCTACAAATGAGACCAAATCATGAAATTTTGCAAACCTATGCTGTCTGTTCTGCACTTAACGGGTTCATCTCAACCATCGCGTCTGCAAGTAGCATGGCAGTCTACCCACGATCTTCACATATACACGCTGTGTATTGAGTGGTCCCAGACTACTAAGGTTCCATACTGCCACCACCGATAAGCTAGCGTTTTTAACAGTTTAGTGAAAAAAAGTCAAACAGTGTGTTGTGCTGACGCTGCTGCAAGCAAAGCCACCAGTGTCAGTGCACATGTTCTCGTCATTCGTCACAGTGTTAGTGTTGACAATCAGAGAGTGAATATTAGTTTCACAGAGGAAATATTAATGGACTGCATGGGAAAAATGGTAGTTTATCGTATGTCGTTATGAATCATGTATTGTTGCTTGTGGGTTTCAAAAATTACTACCAGTGACAGACATCTTAACGGTGTTGATCGCTAAGCCATTCCCTAAGGCTTAGCGCTTAGTGGTTTAAACCGCTAAGCCAGCCATTAAGACTGCAGACCAGCGATTACGGCCTTAGCAAACGGTACCGAGGACTAGTAACTGATAGTGTCTGTCAGTACTGTCAACTGTCTTAGGAGCAGACATGCCTGGCCGCTATGGTGCCAGTGGATTTTGCGGAATGTCTTTATTAACCGGGCCAAACTGGACCTAATTATCAAAGGCAGTGGCATCGGCTTCAGATTTAGCTATTTCTGTTCAAAGTCAGACTGCTTTTTTGCATGTTTAATTCTCTGTTCTTCAACTTGTAGTTCCTGTTTCTTTCAAAGAAACTCTGCCTTCAGCTTCAATTTAGCAGCTCGAGCCTTGGATGACGCTTGAACCACTAACCTGACTCACTGAGTCATGCGGTTGGACTTCGTGGCCATTGTCACTTATCAGGTGTATGGTTAGTTAGGTTGGTAGTTGGATCGTTGTTGATTCTGTTGATTGGTGAACTACTGCTCAAGTTATTGCATCCTCATAGAACGCTGAAGTTGATGGTTGTTGAATTCTTCGCATCATAGCACTGTCATGATGTTAGCCGTTGATGAACTGACGTAACATATTATCATTCAGCAACGTCTTGCCAAACAAATTATAAGAGTGCCAGTGAAACGCCACCTTTAATACCATTTCTTTTAGCACCACCTTTGACATTGTTCATCCTAAGCATAACAACGTAGCTAGTTAGTCCAATTATCATTGTTCACTGAATAATGCACAATGTTAATTTTATCAATCAATGTGGTATCAAGCAAAAGACAAGTTAAACAATTTCAATTTAACTCGACAAATGTCCATGGTGAACATAAACAACTGCCAACAAATATCATTCATACTTAAATATCTATTGGCAACATTGGATATCTGTATTGTGCATATTAATTTACTTGAAGTATATTTCCTTTTAGGTCAACAGAAGAAAAATGTCGCACAGTTGTAAATAATTAAAAAAATTTTCTGTTTATAAATACAAAATATTGGCAAGTAAGTTAGTAAATTCTTTGTCTGCGGCAGTTTAGTAATTAGTTGTAATCACTTCTTCAGTTGCCAGAGAACGTGCTGTGTTACTAGGAAAAGGGCATGTTGGGTCTCTTCAGTTATTGTGCACAGGGTTCTGAGAACCATGAGAACCATTGTATATGTCTGGAAATGACAATGCATCCATCAGTTTGTTGTCAGCTGATAATCTGTGTAAGTAAGTAAGTACCAAAATCTCACAAGAGAATCAGTGCACATTGGAAAGGGGTGCTGGGTGGGGGCAAGATAAGCACACTGAAAATAATAAGTCTTAAGATGACGTCTGAAAGAAGTGAGTGTTTGAGCTTGGTGAATATGAAAAAAATGAAACTATATACTAGTGGTGAGGAAACTCGAAATGCGCGGGAACCAAAAGGCAAGCTGTGGCACGGAACATCAAGTAGATGACTGGAAGATGAGCGTGTGGACCTTGTTGATTTGTGGTTTGCAACACGTCTGCTGATATATGAAATAGCAATTAGGGTAAAGGCAGGAAATTGAGGAGATCTTTGTTTCCCAAGTGTGACCTCAAAATATGCTGGAATGCACTGTATTGAAGTATGGTTTTATATCATTTACGTCCGGTTTTTCCATGTACATTTGATGGCCGATCAAATTGATCTCTGATCAACTTTGGTACTTGATCGGAGATCATCTCAATAACCGCTTTTCCATCACCAATTAACAACTGATCGTCCATCAAATCTCCCATCAAGTTGATGGCCGGATATTGGCAGATCAGGTCAGATAATTGACGATTAAACGTGGCGATCTGCAGTTCGTTGCTTATTCGCACTAGAAACGTTGCTTCACTTTGTTGGTCAGAATGACAATTCACGCATTAAAATAAAGTTTCACGCATGGCGATCAATCACTACCCAATTCATACTGTGCATAGTGTTTTGTGGAGAAATAAAATAGATAGACGCTCCGCAATTGATTTGCGATAGAACATTTGACAGCAGACGATATGGACGGTATCGTTGATATCGTTGCTATGACGACGTTTACTGCTTATGGCACATGCCCATTAGCACAACACCACAAATTGAGGTCACTGTCAGCCAATCAGATTGGCATAAAGTAGGCTCAGTTGACGGCCGATCAACTAATCGCCGATCACGTAATTGGAGATGGAAAATGCATGGTAAAACAAAACACAGTTGATTGACGATCAATTCTGAACATCAAGTTAATCGGAGATCAGTAAATCGGAGATCAAACTTGATTTGATTGGCGATGGAAAAACCGGACCTTAATACTTTTTGAATTTTACTTGATTACATTATGCTGTAGGTCTACTGTCAGGAAGTAATGTGTTTGAAGTATGTAGTTTGCAGCAAAGCTTGCTTGGTCAGTATGGCTGAAGCAGGCAACTTAAGCATTTGAGAGCTTGAGTGCTTTCCAGTGCATAGATGCACTACACTTTTTCGAGAATATGGCTCTTTTTATGCCTCCACCAACGTAGTGGCCACAAGCTTTATGTTTACGAATGGCCTTTTTTGTGCCCATGTGCTGTTAAGAAGCTACTTACTCACACTTTCTGGAGTGTTCATGCGTCCGTGCGTTCGTTCCAAACAAACCTTGTTAGCACGATATCTTCTGTATTTGTTGACGGAATTTGACCAAACTTACACCACTAACAGACTTTGGGCCAGGGATTAACGCTTCAAATTTTGGGGTCATGGGTCAAGGTCACTGCGTGGTCATATATGCCTCAAAATGCATTTTTTGATTTTGTTAGCGCGTGTATTAAACAAGAAATCTGAGCTAATGCTCATGAGATGCACGAGAGCCTATGGCAGTTTCTGTTCGCAAGTCATCTTGGTCTATCTTCATCCATTTTGTCGCAGTTCACTCTTTTGCATCCAAAAATTGTTAAAAGGTCACTGAAAATTGAATATTTTTAGGGTTCAAGGTCATTCAAGGTCATCGATGTTGACATTTATAAGAAGCTTGTTACCAGTGCTTGTTATGATAAGCATCATGTCTTTGCCTATCTGCAACTATATTCATGTCAGACGAGCCAATAGTGGGAGAATTACGTCTTTTTAAAAGGGGTGCCCCTCTTTTGCCCCTCGTTCATGGGGACCCCTTTCACCCAGTGGCATGAAATTTTGTCACGAAATACTAGAGACACCAAGCTATCATATGGTCTTGAAACGGTACCGGGTTGTGACAGACGGACGGATGGACAGAATTACTGTAGCTAATACGCACTATAGTTATGCTGGCTCTCGCACGTACAAAATTACTGCAATGCATTCACGCATTTAAAAAATTAACGCTTTGACAGCTCTACTTAAAACGTTGTTAATTTTATCATAATTCTTTTTCTGTAGATGTCAGTACATAGCTTTGTTAGGCAGCAACGGTAGTCTGATAACGTCTCTCATCACAAGTCTGGCTTTAAAGTTCATTTTGTAATAATGGAAATGGATATATAGATCTCAGCAACTTCTGATCATGAGCTTGTCACCAGAAATGTCTACTACCCACTCCAGCATCTTGTTTCGCTGTTCAGCCTCAGCTTGCTGCTTTTAGCTGTCAGTTGTACCATTGTAATGTATACCTTTTAATTTATTGATTGTTTTCAGCACGTACATGGGGTATGGTTTTTTATCTTTGATCCCCGCAGTCCCCACGTAGGTTACATTACGTGAGTTCATGTTTCGTCGAGAAGTAGGATTATCTTTTTTCTAATCGGCATCCGCTTAATCTGACATCCGCTAAGAACCGAATCCGATTAACTTACTTCTTATCCATAGATTCAAAAGTGAACTGAAAATCGATTAGAAAGTATCTAATCGCTAGGGATTAAAAAAATCCGCCTATTCTTTTGCATTGGAGCTGTCTGGTGTTAATCGGTAATGCTTGGATTAACTTTAGTGTTAGCTGCCGTTTCCGATTATCTTTCTTCTTATCTGGTAGATAATTGGAAATGTTGGTTTTTAGAAGAAAGATAACACTGAATTCTAACTTCAGTTCATGTTTCCGATTATCTTGGTATTTATTCTAAGAGAAAGTGTCGAGCGAAGCGATAATCCTACTTCTCGATTAAACATGAACATGTTACCCTCATGTTCAGGTAACCGTGTGCATCTCAATCAACCTGTCAGCCACTGCAAACACTGACATTTTGATCTTTGTGAGTGATCACTATGCATGCCATCTTAGTTAGTCACAATTTATCAGAATCCGATTCAGTTTTCTCTGTGCTGACCACTGCTTCTTATTGCATTGTTTTTTTGACGTTCAATTGCTAACACTAAGAGCACCACTTTCTAGTAGTTCTCTGCTTCTGTATAACAACGTTGAGATAATGTTGGTGACCTACGTTTATGATCAGTCATATTTGGACATCTTTGTTGAGATACACACACACCTTAATAGAGGTGTAGGTAGTCGTTTAATCAAGATTAAGTCACAGTTTCTTGGCCAGTAATTGCAGTGATAATGGGCAGAAATAATATTTTTTGTTTATAATTATTGAATGTAGTGTTATAACTTCATTGATGTTTTTTTTTACTTTTTTCACATTATCTGACACGTATGGATGGTTTCATTTCTTTTAGGCTGTAGTGTTGTAATCTTTTTCCTGGTCATTTTCTGTTCTTCATTCATTATATGATATTTTGATTCTTTGACAATGCTTTGTACAGTTTTCTCTAACAGTTGATTGTATTGCTATCTTAGGAATTTCACTTATGGACACTTTGGTTGTGCAATAATGTGGCAATGTCTGGGGTGCTTCTCTGGCAGCTAACCTCTGCAGACGTTTTATCTGCGCTTTGGCAGTTCACTTTCATCAAGTGTTATAATGTAGATCTTCCACTAAATGCAAGCCAGACAGTCGGAGATAAACTACACTGAGATTAGTTGGTGGTCATTCTGTGCGGTTAAGTACCTATCATCATAGTGTCTGTTTCGACAGTGTCTTCTGTTTCTTGTCCAGACTTTATGGCCACTGTTGTCAGTAAAATCAGTAAAGTGTCTGGTAAGAAGCAAAGTGGTGTGCGTCATAAGCGGACTGGAAATAAGGCTTCTTCAGCAAGTGATGTTAATGCCAGTGTGATAGCCCCTACAGGTCAGGCTTCTGGCAGTGAAAGTATGCAGACTAACAACATTACATCCACTTCCATTGCCAGTTGGTCGTTGCCACTTTTGCAGTCTTCCATCGGTAATCCAACTGTGGTGATCGAGAATCTGCCAGTGAGTAATTTGAGCTGTATCCCGGAACAGTCTGAAATGGCCACAGAAGCCACATCTCCAGGAATAAAGCGAGCTGGGAGACGTAAATCTAGTAGTAAAGCCAGACCATCAGCTACAAAGAGTGTGGGGAGAACTGCAGTGCGTAAGAGCAGAGGTCGTGGAGCAGTGGCTGAGCCAGCTAAAAATACTGCACCGGTTAAGAGGAGACAAAGATCCGCCGGCGCCACCATGAATGACAAATTTATCCGCAGTATGACCACGTTTGTGAGTGAAGTTGCCAAGGGTATGGTATCAGCTTGTGTGGAACAGACATTCACGCAGTTAAGTCATCAGGGAATCTTGTTTAGTCCTTACGCAACTTCTTTGCCTCTCGTTAATGGGAATGTAAGTTTACTTAACCAGCACAGTGTTTTAAACAGTAGCAATGCTTACCAGGCTTACAATTTTCTGCAGCCTCAACTAGGTACTCTTATTCCTTCGTGTGATCTGTATTCAACTTTATCATCTAATGATTGTAATCTTGGTTCTATGCCACTGCAGCATGTGAATACACACAATGATTTCTTTACTTCGCAGCCTAGCATTTTAACTCAAAACTTTTCTAGTTCATCAGATTTCCTTGGTGCTCATGTTGAACAACTTGCAGTCAGTGATACGTCAACTGCTGGTTGTCAGATACCGATGTGTTGTGCATATAATGTTTCTTCCACTTGTTCCAAAACTGTTGACACAACTGCAACAGATACAGCGTGCAACTCTGTTGCAGAGCCAGTCCAGTTATCAAACCTGGCTGACTATGCATTGATAGATTTGTTAAATATGTCTGATGAAGCTCTCGATGCTTTGCTGTCTGGCTCTGTTGACTGTTTTTCTGATAACCGATTGCATACTGCTGCCTGTTCAGCAGCTAACTCGAATGGTGTTTTTGTGTCAGTGGATGCTGGCACATGTCATACAGACATTCCAGTTTGTTGCAGTGTTGTCGCGTCTGTTACAGAAGCATTTGACTGCCACCCTCTTTTGTCGGCGTCCGTGGACTTGACGGGAATGGATGCCATTGGGGAAGAATCTTTTCTGCCTGACTATGATGAAGCGGATGATGAAAGTGACAGGATGTCAGTTATCACAGTCGCATCTTCTGTCAGTGCTCCCACGTCTGGTGAATGCACAGTCGGGGGTGGGAAAAAAATCAGCCTCAAAAAGCCTCCGGAGCAGTTGACAATCTCTGCTGAAACTCAGAGGCGGCGGCGACGTCCGTGGAAGTCATCTTCACAGAATAACAACTGCGAGATGTCTGATGCAAGTTCTTCAGTTCAATCGACGGTGGCTGTGTCGCTGTCAGTTGTGTCGTCGTCAGCAACCAGTACGCAGCCCACTGTCGTCTGTGCACCATCACCAGCTTATGAGCCGATGTCGCTGATATCTGAAGAATATCTAGAGGGTGAAGGGTGAGTTGTGGCACTACTTATCTGGTATTACGATAATCATTATTTCTTATGTAAGTGAACATGTTCTGCATAATATACAGATTGAAAATTTTGTAGAATAAGATTAGCATGCAAGTTAGTAATTGTGTTATTGTTGCTATCAGTTAGCATACTGATTTTTGGTGTGTTTATGTGTCTCTGCTTCGCTAAATGCCTGTCTAAAATTTAGAGTAGCACTTACGCCGTTAGACTCAATCAACTCTTAAAAAAAGATTCGTTTTTCGCTGACTATTTGTGTCGACCAGACATGTCACACCTTTGTAATAATCTGCCATGTTACTGCGTATTAGAAATTGTCTTCAGTATTACTTTGATTGTTATTATTATCATTAGTGCAATTGTTTTAAGGCCTATATATCATTTAGACTGTTAGCTTTTTGCTGATAGTTTAGTGTTTTATGTGTTGTTGCAATTATGCCTTTGTCTGTGAGCATGTCATGATTTAGCTGCACATTCTATTGCCATCTGCACTTGTGATTACTGTCAGGTTTCTATCAGATGAGTTCTGGAGCTCTCCATATGAGATACAAGGTGTAGGATCTGACTTGGATGACAAAGGGTCTCAAGCTGTCGATATTGAATTTGGAAAGGGTGACCTTGCAAGTGATTTTGGTTCTCCACCATCGCCACAAGTTACTCCGCATCCGCCGCCACAAGTCACTCTGCCAGTGCCACAAGTGGTTCCACCAAAACCACGAGTTGTTTTGCCAGCGCCACGAGTTGCTCTACAGGCACCAAGAGTTGTTCCACCGGCACCAAGACTTCGTCCACCACCACCGCAAGTTGTTATGCCACCACCGCAAGTTCCTCGACCACGAAGCAACGTCGGCGAGAAGGCGAGACGGCAGCCGGAGGTTGGCGAGAAGGTAAAAAGGCAGCAGGAGACCACTGTCAGCTTGGGAAAGATGACACGAGAAAGTGCACGTTCATCCAATCTCAGTGCACATCTAAGAGACCGACGTCATGAGAGATCGGTTATGCGTGCTCGTGAGTGTCTGATTGCCTCAAAGCGCAGAACTTCCGGTTTACCTCCTGACTTTTGGGCGCCAGCTCGTGACACGTTCAGAGTTCCGACCTCAGCACCGCCGCCACGGCATGCAAGAGGGTACAGACAGAGTGGATCAGGAATGCCGGCGCGTCTTGCTCACCATGATCACAGCATCGACACTGCATCTTCCGTGAAGCGATCTGACATTCTGAACAGCATCAAGGTAATTGTTGTTTTATGACTTCTGCGCTGATTTGCTGTAAACTTTGTCTCTATCTCTAAATTTATCTACACTTGATTATTTCTTTGTAGCCTGTAGTGTACAAATTTTGTCATTCTGTTGAGAGAGAAACATTTGTTTGTATGAATAGCATGGATTTCTTTCTGATGTTACTGTGTACACTGTGCAGTGTATTCAGCTAAAACGCAGTGTTTGTAAATTTTAAAGAGTTTGAGTTTTTTAGTCTGCCCGGAAATGATAGTTTTTAGAGCGGACTTATATTTTGCTGTGGTTTATTATTTTTTTTTGCCTTGAGATCTCGGAGCTCCGTCGGCTGATTGCCACAAAATTTTGCACCATGCTTGGGAGTGCGTTTGATTTTGTAATCCCGGTTGAAAATTTTCGGTGACGTAGTGCTAGGTTGGGGTGATAGCATGCATACAACTTTTTGGGGGCACCGCCCACTTAAAATTTTGGAAGGCAAAAAACGTTCAAAATTTGGTGCGATTTACGACAACTTTCGACTTTGAGCGCAAATATCTCTGAAATGAATAAAGATATTGACAAGTGGTAAATGGCATTATCAACTGCTATCCCTGTTGCATTTAACAAAAATTTAACAAAATTATTGGTGAACTTTGGTCCACTAACACCAAAGATTATGCGGTTAATGTTTACCTACCCTAAGTTGACAGTGCATGTTCTGCGTATGCTAATGCATTTGACTTTGGGCCACATGACTTTGCTACCAGGGGAATTAACCTTCTCCCCAATTGGACCTAGGGCACCGGGCGGACTCACGTTGGGCTTTGCCCCAAATTTTTAGTTTATTTTTTGTTTCGCCACAGTATATCTGTCTGTCTTATCTCCTAAAGGGAGAAAGTCAACTGGTTTGTCAAGCTTGCCATTCTCCGCTCACAGTCAAGCACATTTTGGTAGACTGCACGTGTTAAAGTGCAGCATGTCAGAGTTTTTTTGGAGTGGACACACTCAAGGACGTTTTTGAAAATGTTGCATATTGCAATATTATCGCTTTTGTTAGAGATATCAACTTTTACAATCGTATATAATGTTGTTTTTACATTAACTTAATAGTCTTGATCTTAACAAGTATTTTAACTTTGCTTTTAGTACATATATTAACTGCTTTTAACTAATTTTAGCCACATATGGCACTGAATGGCCTATTTTGTGCTGATGTGCTGTTAAGAAACTACTCACTCACTCCGTCGGCTGATTGGAGCGAAATTTTGCCCCATGGTCTGTACTAGACTGAATTTTAAAAATTATGTGAAGAAAAATGAGGGACCCTCCCGAAAAAAAATTTAGGAGCCAAAGCATGCTAAATTTGTCCTGATTTCGGACGACGTCAAAGTTCAATCACATATATCTCTGGAACGGATGAAGATATTTAAAATCGGACAAATATTTGATCTACCATGATTCCTCCCCATTGGGCAAAAAAAGTCCGGTGAACTTCTGATCTGCTAACTTTGGCGATCTAGAGGTGGAATCATACCCACCCAAATCAACTTTTTCCGAAGACCATGTTTTGGCCCCTAGGGGTGCTGCACCCCCAAATTTTTACCTGTGCTAGAGAATGACCAAGTCTTGCTAGCACATCTCCTACTGGGGATGTGGATTTCCCTTACAATTTTTTCAAAGGGGGGGCAAAAATTGACAATGCACATTCTGCGAATGCTAATGCATTGAGTACAGGCCATGTGACTTTGGTGCTGGAAAAATTTTAACTCCCTGAATTTTCCCCCAATCGGATATATATGGTGCCAGACAGATGTTAAGCTCTGCCTGTCTGGCCCAGATTTCCAGTCCCATTTGTGTCACCTGATGTTTTGTATAAGGTAAGGCTACCAAGTGAAGATTTGATTTCTTGTTACTTTTCTTTTTTGTGGTTACACCCACCCACCAACAGTAGACAGTAGCTGGTGGCATGGCGTAGTTGATAGCGCGTTTCGGCTGAAACGAAGTTACTCTACACCGGGCCCGGTTAGTACTGCGATGGGTGACTGCCTGCGGGCAGGTAAACCATCTCGGTGCAAAGCCTGCCAGCTAGGTCGACTCAGCCTTCTGCCCTCTGTGGTACAGTAAAATGAGTAGTAACTCATTTACATGAGTTACGAAAGGTGGGGACCTTGGTACAGCTGACTGGGTTGCCTAGCCGGCCACTGCGCCAGCCTGTGTCCGCAGGCTGCACACGGTGGCCGTGCGGCAGGCGGCTCTGGTTAGTGACGAAAGCGCATTAGAGGCATGTTTGCGACGATGCGCTATACAAATTGACGACCTTTACCTTTTTTACCTTTTTGATTTTTTTTTTATTGTGGTTTCATATTGTCCACCCATCTGTTCATCAGCGTATATGTGCACCTGCAATGTTGTTTATATGATATCTTTGGTATGCATAATGTTGTCAAACATAGTGCACCATCTCGGGTCAAGGATGAACTGATTATATTATTATGCCAAGGGATAGAGATGTGCAAAGCTCGATGCACAGGCTTTGGATGCTGTTTGTTTTTTGTCTTTCTGGTATCATCAGTTTTTACAGTTTGTTGTACCGTGTGGCTCTTTGAAGCCAATTCTAAGAAGCCTTTGCATGCTGTACAGCTGTATGTAAAACATGGAAATTTCGAGTGTTGCTGTTTGTGCATCTATAGGTCAACATAAGGCATCGGCGGTGGCACCAACTGAGTGAGATGATCGTTGACCATAAGGTGCTGTGTACACGCCGCTGGGATGAGGGCTGCCTTGATGCCGTGGCCAGTGCAATGGATGACGATGGTTATGCGCCGGACATTTTCAAGGAGTATCTGGAGTTTCTGGAACAGGAACAGTACCGAGGTACGGCAGATACTAGGAGTTGTTGTGTAGGCTGGCGTGCACAAGGTTAAGCATGCAAGCAGTTTTTCTATGCATATCTGTCCATCCGTCGTTCTGTTTTCCGGTCATGTGTTTACAACTTGCTGCGTCAACAGTGATTTCACATACCACCTTGCCACTGATATTTATCATGCTGTGGTTTGTGGCAGGGTTTAAACATCCTTATATTTGTTCCGAAAAAATCTAAAACTTGCTGTTTTTTGGAGGTTAATCCGGTTAAAACACCAAAAAAACTCACCTGAATGGGCCAAAAACTGTCAATTATTAAAAACTAACTTTAGTTTAATGAAATGTATTATATGTTTATTAAAATTTATGTTTAAATCTTAGCTTATAGCCCATGAGTACTCAGTTTGTATTTTTGTACTTACTTTAAAATACTGGTGCTGATATTGGATTAGCCAAGCCAGAAATAAACATATTTACTCCAAATCGTCTAGCACTGCTCATTCAAATAATTCGATGAAATGCCTGCGTTGTGTTTTTAAGGAAGTCATGTTTTTTCAATTTGAGTCTCCAGTACTGGATTGTAGCCAGTATGGTAGTGTGCTAGAACAAACATAAGCTGTTACATACCAACATATTTTCTGCCACTAAATTTGGTCATAAAATAAAATCCATAACTTTTTTAGACCATTGGTTGGACAACCTGAATTTTGTCTGGCCTGAAAAATTCGCTAACTTCCAAAATTTGATTATTGGAGAGCCAGCTTAACCCTCGAGTGCTTTTGGGAATGTAGTCTGATTAAAACTAACATGTTATTAGTAGTAGTTGTTATTACTTTACTGCTGATGCTGTAGTTTTTGCTTTCTGCCAAAAAAAACAGATTTGCAGTAGAGCTGCAAGTCAAACATTAATTTGTACATTTTTCTGCCACTTGGTGGCACCACTGAAATATTGTGTTTCTGTAAATGCAGTGAAGTAACAGTCATCATCATCATCATTTCTGGCAAGCACCACTAAGAGTGCGTAGCGCTGAACGTAGACAGCAATCTCCAGAGTGGACGGTTCTGCACCAGGTCAACTGCGTCGTCCACGTTGAGGTCGCTGGATTTAAGATCCTGCTGAATGGTTTTCATCCATGTAATACGAGGACGTCCCAGTGATCTCCTCCAGTTTCCTGCGGGGGAAGCTGTTAAGATCTGTTTTGCATCTGTTTCATCAGGCATTCGTGCAATGTGTCCGAACAAGGACAGGCGCCTTGACTGGACTATGGCTGAGAGATGGGGTTGCTTGATTAACCTTCTGACTTTGTCATTGCGCGAAGTAACAGTGGTTGTGATTAAATTGTCTGTTAGTAATAATGCACATTTGATTTGTGTATTTTGTGAAGGCGATGTCCACTATCTGGCTGGCTTTGTTGGAGTGTGTCTGATCAATTATTTTCATCGTCGTCATGTCAACATGGCATTTGCAGTTCTGGTACGCCTTCTGAACCGGAAGATTGTTTTCACGAAAACAATAAGTCATCTTCTGAAAGTGGCAGAAGTTATTCAAAAGGCCAGCGAAGTAAGTTGGATCGGTTCTGAAGCTTGTTGCATTTGTTTGTGACACTTACCTGATATTAGTATCTAGCAATAGAGTTTTTCGACAATGTTTCTAATAATGCAGTTCCACAGAAGCTGAGTTTTGGAGGACTAAATGTTCAGTACCAATCTTATTGTTGTTTGTCATTAGTACTTTGGTTGAGCATCTAGAAATTTGTGAAAAAATTTTCTTCAAAATATGTTGGTTAGACTCAAGACTGGGGTAGTGGCTGAACTCAGTTTGATTGTCACATATACAAGACTTGGGCTGTCAGTGGCAATACTGTGAATGTGTATGCATATGTGAAAGCATGCCAAGCATTATCTGGCAAGTAGTCGTACGTATGTTGTCATTATCACAGGCTGCGCGGTAGCGCCAGCCCTGTTGTAAAGGTGACCAGCCATTTCAATGGGAAACTCCAAAATTTGACCCCTCGTATTTCCCAAACCCCTTAATTTTTCCACACCAAAATTTGCACAAATGATTACGTCCAGCATATCTCCTGATGTGCAAAATTTGGTGAAAATCCGTTTACGGGGGGCTTCCCCACGAATAGGTGAAATATAACGCTTGCGTGA
>Ga0209671_1001189_pt1 | contig 20973 bp, 8 predicted proteins | sample WorMetHERISLAND2_2_FD_187401 | JGI IMG/M metagenome (GOLD analysis project Ga0209671, IMG submission 187401) | Marine gutless worms symbiont microbial communities from Max Planck institute for Marine Microbiology, Germany - Olavius geniculatus... | ecosystem: Host-associated > Annelida >... | reverse complement strand
ATGATGAATCATCTATGCAAATTTTGGTGTGGAAAAATTAAGGGGTTTGGGAAATACGAGGGGTCAAATTTTGGAGTTTCCCATTGAAATGGCTGGTCACCTTTACAACAGGGCTGGCGCTACCGCGCAGCCTGTGATAAAACTGATCCATGACTTTGTCTCGAGCCAAGTGGACTACTGCTGCAGTGTGTTTATCGGGCCACCACGTTCAGTCACTGTCAGCAGCTGAGAAGTACGTGTAAAGTTTAGTGTCGTTGGCGTATGTGGACACGAACACTGTGCATGGCGGCGATGGATGTGACGTCAGCCATGTACAAGATGAACAAAAGTGGGCCAAGAACTGATCTTTGTAGAACGCTGTGTGCATCACTGGAAGGTAAGCTGTGGAACATAATGGCTTGTACTTGTCCTGACAGAAACGACATGATCTGGATCATAGTGACTTAGTCTCAGATGACGATCTGACCTTTCACTTCGTTGTTTTAGGCAATAGCTGAAAACATTTGTATTTTGCAAATACTGACTGAGACTATTAACACTATCGTAGCGCAGTAAAGACTTGCATTAATGCACTATAGAAATGTATTTTAGAATAGATTACATTAGATTAGGTATTAGATTAGTTGTCATCATCACTGTTAACACCTAGTCGGCGAGGACCCCCAAGTGTCCACATGACGACACTAGTCTCCAGAGGTCAGCAGGCAGACTGAAGTTGATTAAGCTAAGCCGTATGTTCTTGGGAGGGTGGTCTGGATGGTCTGATCGAGGGGATGACTGAAGGCTATGTCAACGTAGCACCGCAAAGCCTGATGGATCGGAGTATCCTCAACGAGCCTGGTTATGTGTCTGAGGAGTGAATTACAGCGTTGGATAATGGATTCAGGACTGTGGCCAGCTAAGGTAGCAAGGTATATCCAAACTTTGGTTGGCAAAGAGAGATACTGGTCACTCCAGTTCGTTGCATAGATGTCATGACTGATAACGCGGCACCAGAACAATGTGTCGCTTTACGTCTGGTTGACTGCCTCCATTGGAGGACTGGGGGCTTTGCCCAGGTATCGGTATACAAAGTTTTCTACCTGCTCCACTGTATTGCTGTGTACTGTGATCAGGAGGTTGTGAACAAGAGCTAATGTTCTGGATTTTGGTTTTCGCCCAGAAAACAAGAGTACCGAGTGCTAGTGACGAGCGACTAAAACTTGACAAGCAGTCAGCAGTGTGTGGCACTGACGTGACAAAGAAGGTGGTGTCGTCTGCATAGATGATTACTCCACGATCATCTTGGAAGCATTCACCCAAGACAAATATCACAGAAGAAGTGGCTAGACAATGTGGCAGAAGACTGCGAGACTTTACACTTCTCTGTACCAGAGGCCAACGAATCTGTTCAAGACAAGTCAAGCTGGAGAAGCTGCCGGAATATAAGCTGATCCATAAATTGATGTCTTTGTGGCATTAAGCCAAAAAAAAACAAGTTAGGCTTATGTAGTACTATCACTTGTCTTCACACTGTGCCTTGATGTCGCCAGATATGTCATCCAATATACTGTAGAGTGATGAGATGCATGTCAATGTGATAGATGGTTTAGCACAACATATCAGCATGCAGTACCAGTCTTGACGACTCACAACAAGGTACAACAATGGAGTAAGTTTTTGCCACTTTCTGACATAAGGATGAAGAGATATATAGGCCAGCACGAGTAACCATAGAATCCAGGTAGGTTGCAGGTATTCTGAGATCAGATGCATGGTGACGATAAGCTGAAACTCAACATATGCAGTGCAATTTAATTTCAACCATGTACGACAGCAGTAACCCATGTTTAAGACTCTGAGTAGCACAAAGTCAGAGCCAATCAATTAATCGATATGCAAATTTGTAAGACACCTCTTAAACAATGTTCTCAGAGGCACATGCTACAGATAGGCACCATCAAAATCCATGTCTTAAGGCCTTGTTTAAAACATAGTCTGCTGATGTCACTGTTTTTCAGTTCGGAAGAAAGATCATTCCACACGTCTGGCACCAATGAGCAGAAGCTGTGCTGACCGAACTGAGTTGTATGTGAGCCTGAAATGACTATGTCACCTTGGTGTGTAGACAGCAGCCAGGCCCAACTTTCAATTGTGAGGACTGGCGTCATAATACCATTGAAATAGTCTTAGTCCATCAGCACAATTTTGAATACTACACTGTGTCTCAAAAAAACATCCTCAACATTTTTGACTGTAACTAAAAAACCAATTATTGGATTTTGATAATTTTTGGTACGAATACTTCTGACACAACTTGCCATCAAATGACTGTTCAGTTTCCCACCTCACCTGATGTATGCTTTTGCATTACCTAGGGAAAGCAGATCAAGTGAATTATGTGTTGAAATAAACAGAAAAACCTGAAAAAAACATCCCCGACATTATCAATCGTAACTTAAACAAAAAGTAGCAGGATAGTTTTTGGTAGAAATATTTCTGACACAACTGGCTATTAAATTAGTGTTTTACTTTCCACCTCACCCAACGTCTGCTTTTGCACTACCTGGGGAAAGCAGAACAAGCATAATATGTGTTAAAATGAATGAAAAACATCGATAAATTCCATCTATCCCAATCTGTGGGCCCCATCAGCCAGTCTATTTTACTCTATTACGAGGTTAAACTGTCATGCAGCAGTGTGTCTACCAGATGAAGTTTAGGACTGTTTGTGAAGTAAAGAAGCGACTGGTACAGCCTGGATTGGACTGGAGCTACAATACTGCTGTCAATGAATAGAGAAAGCATCTCTTTGCCTGTGTTCGCATAGTGGGCCAACACTTCAAGCTAATTTACAGGCAGTTGAAAAATGGACAACTGGATGAAATGTCACCCAAAGTGTCAGAAATTTGAACAAAATGTGTTTTTACGCATTATGTTAATTAAGCAATCATATTGCATTGGAAAAAGTGATATTTCGCTGACTGTGTTTTCATCAAGTAGTGCAAAAACAAACGTTGGGTGAGGTGGAAAACTGAATGGTCATTTGATAAGTTGTATCAGGAATATTCCTGCCAAAAATTACCAAAATCTGACCCAGTGTATGTGCTACGGCACTGGCACCAATCACAGTGTCACAGTGGCATGCTGATCATGGCGAAAACCAGCGATCACATGTAGTACTGCCTGCAGCTGACGAGCGACTTGCCAAAATGCCGTACAGCACATTACCACAGTGGACACGATTTGTGATGAACGCATGTACAAGGGTGCACACAGTCACCACATCATCTGTTGTAGCTGTTGCAGTTGACAGAAGCAGCAATGTATGATGCTGTTGACGTGCTGCTTGAATGACAACTGAGCAGCAAGGGTAATGCTGAGGTCTGTGACAGTGTCCACAGGTGACACAAGAATGCCATCTACGACCTACTAGACACAGCTGACTCGATGAAAGCTAAAGTTATAGAGGTGCACCGAGCCAAATAAACTGCATTTTGTAGGAATTAAGTTCCAGCTGGTTAAAGCACATCCACCGGTAGACGTTGTTGATACAGTGCAGTAGACCAGCAAACATTGAACTATCAGCAGCTGTTGAGCATCATTGGCATACATCTGGACATGAACATTGTGCATGGTGGCAATGGATGTGACATCAGCCGTGTACAAGACGAACAAAAGTGGACCAAAGACTGACCCTTGTAGAACACTGTGCATAACTGGAAGATAAGCTGCAGAACGCAATGGCTTGTACTCGTCGTGACAGAAATGGCACGATCTGGAGCATGGTGACTCAGTGCTGAAACAAAACGATAAATTAGTTGCTGGATAAGTATAATGTAGTCAATGATATAAAGTGTCGTGCTCAAGTTAAGTAGATCCAACATGGCCACCTGACCAGTCTGCCACTCGAGCCGCATCAAATATGTAGGACAGTATTTTCACCCCTGCCGTTTCAGTCAATGATGTCGACGGTAGGCAGACTGGAGCTTGGGTATCAGACCCGTGTGGTTGGAATGCTGTATCATCTGGTTCACCGTCAGTCGATGACGTGCAAAGTGCAAGTGCAGCAGGACCTAATGATGTAATGGCCAGTTTAGACAGAAGATAGATGGCTGACTGGCTATTATGATTCATCCACATTCCAATACATGTCCATTAGTTTCAATCCAATAAACTACTGTTTAAAAATGACAAAAACTTTATCCGCTTCTCAACTGCAGACACCGAGCACATCTAAATCTTCAATCAAACCGCAAAGCATATATATCTATTTTTCTTTGCAGCACTGAACAGTTCAAGTTGCAGCATATTTATCATCTCTGCCTTAACTTTCTGCATGATGTTCAGTGTTCACACAAAAGCATGCAACAGATATTCCTGCTTCATACAGACTTCTATCATACTTATATAACACGCAACATATATTCTTAGCGAGTTTACTTAAGTTGTCTAACATACTGCAATAACAAACACATTTTATTGCTTTGATTCCAAAACAATGCAACTGAGTCAATACCAAATTCAAAAAAATGTAATCAATTAGCAGACCACCAGAAAATGGTATAAATTCCAAATTTGTTACTTTTTCCCATTTACCTCATTTTTTGTGTGAGTATGCTTTGCTTATTTTAAATTTTTGCACACATTAATGTACAACTTCTATTTCAGATAAATTATTTAATGCAGTAATCACTAAAAGACAAGTTTGAAGTAACAAATTATGAGGCCAACTGTGCGTTCTACTTCTGCCATCAGAAGCAGTATGGTAATGCTTCCACATCACACAATTCCAGCTAGGCAGCTATCACCTTCATAGAGATGCAACAAAGACACAAACAAGTGGAACATGCAAACTGCAAAAGTGCACCGAATGCATCTTCTTATAAAGGCAACTTTCTCTTCCACTAAACAATTTCCACCTTCATCTATCACCATCTTGGCAACATCATTTGTCTTTTTAACTCTGCTGCAGTATCCAGATTCACCAACGCTTCTTAACTAAGCTGACTTGTACTCAACTTCTGAATACATCTTAGCTCTTAGATAACAGATTATAAATAATGATGTAAGATTTTCAACAACTACCGCAGGTATGGCTGATGGTCAGTGAAGTATGGAGGAGACCTAGATCGATGCTGGCGAGCTTTCTGTGAATAGTTTTCTGGTTCGAACGGTGGTAAAGGCCTGTGCTCATCGGAATAACGAAACCTATTGCTTTCATCTATTCTTGCATCCGGTGGTATCCGAGGTATATGTGAGATCCATTCGGGATATCCGTGGGAATTCCTGCGATGAGGGGAAGCATTTTCTCGCCTTGATGTCGAGGTCTGGTGCCGCCTCCAAGTATCCAACAGCTTCCTTGACCTGCGGCAAACAGTTAGCCAGAAAATATTTGCACGTTTTTAGTTATGGTAATATTAATGCCTAAAGTAACTAACAAAAATAAACAGAAATTGCACATACAAATACACTCAAAAGAAAAACTACTTTGTATTTATGCAGATATCACAAGAAAAACGTCAGAAAAAAAGCAGTACAATAAAATGACAAATTATTTTTCTCTGTTGCATTCTCTCAAAGTCTCCTAGTACATAATTTTTCCGTTTGTTTTAGTTTATAAATATGCTAGATTATACTGAGAGCTTGCCTGTTCGTTTCACACTGCAAATCTTTTATCGAATCGTATATAACCGTGGTGGACTAGTGAATATGAATTGTTTGGCCCGTCCTGAAAAAGCAGACTAGCTTATGCCCAACAAATTAACTTTTAGTAACACCTAACTATTTAGAGAATATGTAAATCATACATTATGCGGTTTTTCGATCAGATTCTAACAATATTCTTGCTTTTATTAGTATATTTATTTACATCACCACGTCGAAGACATAGATAAAATCTGCAAAAAAATAATCTATGGTATAACACAGTCACTTGGTATTCAGTAAGTAACAAATTTAACGTGAATTAATTATGCTGTGGTGAAAGTGATTTCACTGATTTCGTTTCTCAACATCACAAATTAATACAAGAAATCTGAGCTAATGCTCATAAGACGCGCGAGAGCCTATAGCAGTTTTTGTTGGCAGGTAGCCTTGGTCTATCTCTATCCATTTCTTCGTAATTCACTATTCTACAGCTGAAAATCAGAAAACGAATAGACGGACAAAATTGTAGGGATGTGCCCGAGACCTTCTGAAGTTCTGAACCGAGACTGAGACGAGACTCGAGACCCATGTCTCCGAGACCGAGACGTTCAAAATTTTGTCCGTGACGAGACGTTTAAAATCCGAGACGAGACGTTACAGCTTCCGAGACGCTGGCCGAGACCTTCAAGCTCACGAGACTCGAGTCTCGGGAGCTTCAACGTCTCGCCGAGACGTTTTCCGTGACGTATGGGGAACACATTAACAATGAAAAAAATATGCGGATTAAATAACTCGCACCATGGTAAGCTCTTTCCATTTGTGATATTGTGGGTTTTTGCACTTTATTTTGAGAATTATCACTGAATTATTAACGGCTTGCACCATAAAGATTATTGCAACTGCACTGCTTTAGACATGAGCCATCACATTCATTGCAATTTGCAAGCAACCAAAATTAGTAAACTACAGCTGATTATATAGCCTTATACGTGACTCAGTTTGGCTGATTCATTCTGACATCGTGCACTTTATCTTCATGGCGACTAGATCATTTTATGACGAACAAAGACTGACAGGACATAATTCTGCTTTATGATGAATAATTATATGAAAAACAAAAAACACTGTAAAAGGAATATTTCTTAGCCACAATTGTCATGCTGGTTAATATCGCTTTAAATGCAGCTACAGTATGCATGGCGTGCGCCTGCACAAAACGTCTCGACGAGACGCAATGGCCCGAGACCCGAGACGAGACCTACTGGGCCGAGATCAAGACATATTGCTCCGAGACCGAGACGCATCGGTCCGAGACGAGACTTGGTACGTCTCGAGACTGAGACGTCTCGACCGAGACCACATCCCTGCAAAATTGCGATGGCTAAGACGCGCTACAGCAGTAGCTGCTGTCGCGCGTAACAAAACATTTACGGTTGAATGGACGGGGTAAGAAAACTGTGCGTTTATTAACGGAAAACTGGGGATATCTTGGAAATGGTGAGAGATAAGGCCAAAATTACTATTAATCACTGATAGAAAGTGGCAGATAAGATAAAAATTATCGACCTTGGATGACCTTGAAAGTCGGTACGTGCTGTTGTGGCTAAATGAGGGCCAAAATTGCCACTAATCACTAATAGAAAATCGCATACGCCCTTTCAGATGAGATAAAAATATGCGACCTTAAATGATCTTCAAGGTTAGTACTGCAACAGGAACCGTATGGGCTTTAGCATGTCTTCCCTAGCAAGAGCTGGACTTTTTGTTTTCCTTTGTCTAACAACTACAATAAGAAATCTGTCAGATACAGAATAAATTTTATAAAAATTATGCTAGGGCTGGAGCTAAGATACATTGACTACTGACTAGAACTATTAAGATGCAGCTGTATGTTTGTACCTCCATCTAATATTTAACATGTAAAATGTCCTTAAAACGAGTCGCTGCAAAGTTGACTGAAGAGCAGATTGTTTGCTGCTAAACTGAAGCATGACAACAAAATCCAAAATTCATAATTTTTTGAAACAGACAAGTTGATAACAGACAACATATGAAACTGGTCACATCACAGCAGTGGCTCACAACTGGCAACACATAAAACCAAGTCTGTGACAAAGAGTCTAAATGGCATTAAGCTTGACATAAAATTATGCATTGACTTTTGTCGAGTGTGGAATAATGTATCGACTCCAGATTGAAACATGTTAGGTCTTTTGACAGACACTTGAGACAGTCATTCAAGTACAAAAAAATTCTAAAAAGCCAAAAGCTCAAGTAGATATCAAATGTAGTATAAATAAAAACAAACATAAAAAGTAAACACATATACAAAAAGTGAAGGAATGAACACATTTACAAAAAGAGCTCATTGCACAAAGACTTCCGATACTGCCAATGAGTGCTATACAAGCAATTTACTAGTTGCCACATCTCTGAGAAAAAATGCACCAAAGATGATAAAAGCACAAAGTATACAGTATATCTCTAGCTATCACACTCCTGCATCTATTCACATCTAAGAAATCGGTAATTAACAATATAACAATATTGGAAAACACACGTCATATAGGCACCAACCAATGAACGAATGAAAACTGAATAAAAACATTGAATGTATTTACAACTCAATATTCACGTGCACAGGCAGAGAATATCTTAACTATCAGTAACATGGCATGGCAATAAAATGCTTGCATTAGGCCACTGGTGATAATTTATACCAAACAATTTGCAGTTGCCTCAGATTCAGCGAGTTTCTCGCTGACATTGTGCGCTTTATAAATTAAATTCACTTACTTACTTACAACAGGTCTTTGGGTTTCTCTGCCAACCAGAAACTGCCATATAGTTCAGTCCACATCTGCCGAATTCACACATAAAAGTGTCTACTATTCTTTCATTTTGAACTCAGCCCTTTAAATGAAACAAAATTTCATAAACATACCCAGGTCAACGCTGCAATGAGCATTTTCATCCGTCTGCTAATAAAATCAACCACCAAGAACTGAGCACAGATAAAATAGTTTCAATAATACTTGCAGAACTTAAGACCATTTCATAGTACGTCTAGCTTATGCCCAAAGTCCATTATGCTATCCTGTCTGCTAGCACGTGCTAGCGAACAGGTCTCGGACAAGTTCGCTGGTGTCTGCGACAGGCTGACGACTTTTTCGGCTCAAAAACCTGTCTCGGACAAGATAGCGCTATCACGACATGTTGTGATAGTGCTAGCAGGTTCGCGACAAGTTCGCTGTGTTTTGACGTACTAGCCAGATGGACTTTAGAAAACGACAGACTACGAACCTGTTCGACACTTCTTCGATACAGTAATTAACTTATTTAGTGTTATGAATATGTGTGAAAGTCGTCAATGACGTCATTTTTTGCGTGCTACAAGTCGTTTTCAGTAGTAATATTAGTATATTACATAATAATGGAACAAAATTTAATTAATGCAGTACAGAATGAACCTAATGTGTGCAACACTGAATTAAATTCGTCAGAAGAAGCGATAGCAATAACAGCGTCTTGACCAAAGTCTGCCATTTTTATGTACACAACTAATACAGGTCAGGTCACACTGGTCAGGTCAGGTCAATGGAGTTCGTGGACGTGAACAAGTCTTCTAACTTGCTAGCATGGTGGACTTTGGACGAAGCGACACTATCACGCACGCACGCAAGTCTGAGACTTGCTAGCGAGCAGGTCTCCAGCAAGTTTCGAGCAGGTCTCGGACCAGATAGCATAATGGACTTTGGGCTTTAGACTGTAGTTACATAAAAAAATAAATGTTACACAAATCTTGCTTCAGAATATAGCTTAAAACATGCCAAAGATTGAGCATGGTTTTGTAAGTTATTGACAGAATTACCAAAGGAAATAAATAACGTTTCCACATGCTATGATAGAGAAGTCAAAAAGCCATAACTTAAAACCCAAAAGTTATTAAGTGGGTAAATAAACTTAAAATCTATGTCTACTATTTGCTGTCTACCCAACTCCAGAGTCATAGCATTATTAAATTAGTTGCAGCCAGCAACAAATTGGTATGTATTAATACTGTTCCCAAGTTATCATCATCATCACCATCAGCAGCAGCAGCACAACCATTATCATATTGTCAATTAAATCTAAGGCATAAAGTCCCATACTCACTCACTCAGTTGCTAGCACAGGGTCAGGACTCAGCAGCTAATGCCAGTCTCTGGGCAGCAAGCAGTTAGCCTTTACCGTGGGGGCCGTGGTGGTAGGCTGCTTTTATTTTTTGCTAGTAACAACCTTGCCTTTTACTTTTACCTGCTCCTTATCAATCAATCATCATTATCACCATCCTCTATCACAATTTTAAAGTCTTCTCAGGCGTTTCTTGCTTGCCCGACTGCCGACAGCGGCAGGTGTCCTGGTAGGTCTGCGCGGAGGCCGGCAGGGTGCTGGAGCATGGTAGAGTTCCCTGCAGTCAATGCATGCGGCATAATCACATGAGTCACCTGTGCAGCGTGCAGCATTGTTCACAGTACGCACTGGACTGTCACACCGGGGACACTTGCTCAGATGCTCTCCAGGCGCCAGTGTTAAACCGATCTGCAACAAACCAATCTGCAACATGATGGCAGCCAGGTACCATCATTTGAGACCACGATCTTGGTTATGGGATAGCACTTCTGTGTGGGACCCCAACTACAGTCTTAACCACAATCTTCACTTTACCCTCCCTTCAGTATCGAATAAGACAAAAGGGGGTTCTGGTAGCACTGTACGATTGCAAACTTACACAGTAGCTGCAAATGTATCGTGATCAATTTACAGCTCTCAAAACGTCTCATTGCAGCAACTTTAGTAAGTAAGTAAGTAAGATTATTTAGAAGGCGCAATTTAACAATAGCCACAATGTGCCGCGCTCTCAACGCCCGAACAAAAATGTCTTTAACTGCCGTTTAAACTGTTCAAACTTAATGAAATGCAAATGACTGTTCTATTCTTGGAAAATTGTTCACATTTCATGAAGTTTTAACTCTAATCTCCCCATAAATATGGCCATGGTCTTGATTACAAAGAGCTTGGTCTTGAGTTCAATGATCTTGAGAACAGTTTATTGAGATACTGAAAGCTGCAAACCAGAACTTACACAAACCTCAGAATTACAGACAGACAGACAGAACCTTAACTACTTGTAACACAGTTCTCAACATATAACCACACAAATAAAATAACCCACAACCACTTCAATCACAACTAAGCTAAACAACACAAATTGAATTTCTCTTAAATGAAGCAACTGAACAAGCATGCACTTGGTTAAAATTAAGCGAATTCCAGTGACCCTTCCAACGGTTACTAAAGTGAAAAGTACAAGCATTGACAACAGAATGCAGAATGACCACAAGTATATCCTGTAGTAACAAAACCAATGACAACATACCCATGAACAATTTTTACGCACGAAAGCAGCTGCTGCTTTCAGCGCATCTTAGCCAACACAATTCTGTCTGTCCGTCTGTCTGTCTGTCACACGTGTGGATCAGTCAAAAACGGTGCAAGATAAGATCACCAAATCTTCACCGTCGGCTACCTGGAAAACTCTAGTTTCAGAAACCATAAAGCTTTTCCATAAATTCGAAAGGGGTCACCCCGAGTGAGGGCGCTAAATGAGGGGGTGGGCAAAATTTGCGATTTTTAGCCAGTAAGTCACTGTGTGACTTCACTTTTTGACTTAGACTTTTGCTGAGCCTAAACTTCGGTCTAAGTACCTACCAAAGTCAAAAAGCAAATCGATTTCGCTGAGCGAAAACATGGCGACTTAACACAGATAGTTTAGTTAATTACAACAGTTGGTACCAAAAATAAACGCCGTAATGGCTACACAATGATGTAAGACGTTACGTAATTACGTCATTTGCGTGCGTGGCAGAATTAAATAAGCAAGTTCAAGCCTAACTGGTTGATTTATTTCCTGTTAGGTTTACCGGTTTTCCGCCATTTTTAATCGTTTAGTTGAACTTTGGTCTAAGTACAGACTTTAGCGTTCAGCTTTAGCTTTGGCTCAGCGAAAAGGCTCAGCAAAAGTCTAAGTCAAAAAGTGAAGTCGCTCACTGTATCTCAGTAACGGTGCAAGATAGGGCCTAGGTTAAGTAATCATCACTAATAAGAAGTCGTACACTGGCTCTCGATTGACGCCGAATTCAATGACCTTAAATGACCTTGAACGCTAAAATAGGGGTTCTATGGATTTTTTTGGCGATTTCGGGCTGCGACACAAGTCTATATTATTCACAAGGTGACGCCACGGAACTATCGTTAAATGCGATCCAGACAGAGAATTTGGCATTTGTATATTAACTTAGCGTGAACACCCCAATTTTCAGCTAAACTACTGAACCGGAACAGCTATAGGCTTTCGCACGTCTCGTGAGCATTAGCTCAAATTTTTTGTATAGCACAGTATTAAATCAGCATTAAAACGTCTAGCTTTAAGTGACTCTAACTTTAATAACTGGAGTCTTGTTGCATACACTGTAGTTATAACAATGAAAGCCAGGAAGACATTTAGAAAAACGTTTCTGAACTCGTTCTACGAAGTTGCACATCACGAGCAAGCCTAGGCAACCACACGGGTGATCCATATTCAACTAAAGGCCTGACAAAAGTGACAAAAGCCTTAACTAAAATGTCAACATATCTACTATGAAAGCTATGCAAAATTAAGTTGCACGTGTGTTTTTGGTCCCGTTCAGAGCTTGCCATTTGAAAGTGAGAGGTGATCAAAAAATCGATCGTGCTGCACAGGGTAGGTGATCGATTATATGACGCGACATTATACTATCACTGTATAGTCCTTTTCCTTCCCTCTTCCTTTCCTCTATCTTCTCCTCCCTTTCCTTTCCAACACCTTTCCTTCTTTTCTTCTCCAAAAGATTTAGCTATACAGCATCTGGGGCGGAATTCCAGCCACAAATTCGTTTCATCAAATTTTTGAACTCCTGATTGCTAAAACGCATCTAATGCATGGCCACATATTAAATCACAAAGTTTCACAGTTTAATCCTAAGTTTTTTCATGAAGCATCCTGCTTCCACATGTGAATACCTCAATGGAGTGGACGTCCACGGCTAAGTCTAAGGCCTGCCAACGTCAGTCTTCGCCTTCACTGAGTGTTGACATATCCACGAACACAAAAGAGCAGATGAAAACTTAACAGAAAAGCAATGCTAAAAATGAAATTTTAAAACATGTTAACTGAAAAATGTTGCATAGAAGACGATCTTTTACTTCTGCTGTAGTTTGCTTCTCAAAACTACCAAACAACTTCAAAGTGAAATTTGACTGATTGCAAATTTGCGGTAAACGACCACAATCACTGCACGTGGCCAGTGAGTAGGCAATCGAAAAATCGATCACCTGGCAGGCGTTTAAGCAATCGATTTAGGCGATCGACCGATCGATCGCCTCAAATGGCAAGCCCTGGTCCTGTTTACATTACTGGTCAATTGATACGCTAGCAGACAAAACATTCACAATGTATAATTAACAAATTAACTACATCTTACAACTGAAACGCTGACTGCTTCAATTTTAAGATAACCCTGACTACGCCATCATGTTGCAATACGATCATGGTCATCCAACCCGTACACACATCTGACTACATCGAATTAGTACATCTACGTTACTATTAAGCCATGGTAATAATCTATTACCTGCCAGTAGCGGCTACAGCGTTGCAACGAGGCATCGGTTCCGATGTTTGAATGATCTGTGGAGCTGCTGCATGACAACTGTATGCTGCCCAGAGGTCGAACAGTTGACGTCATTGCTCTGCTAGCCACGTTGCTGCTTTTCACTAGTAAATTCTCCTGGGGGCACCATCAAAACAGTGTCGGCTCTTACATTCTCAGTCACTGCTGTAGTCAATATATGAGACAAAGTAGTAAGATAATTTCACCTTAAAGTAACTGAAATTTGCAACATGGTGATAATTACAGGGTTTCCACTTTCAGTGACCAAAATTTGTTGGAATTTTCCAGGACCTTCCAGGACCATCAAAGCATTTACCAGGATCTGCTCGAAGCAAGGCCAATGTTTAAATAATAGAGACAAACAGCAACTACTTAGTGTACATACAGAGTGTAATCCAGCGCACAAAGTTCTAAAAATAATTTACCTCATCATTTTTTTCAGCAAGTAAGTGCATGACTAGTGCTAGTGCTAGACGTTGTTTATTTTGAATCCCCAGTAAATTCATCCACTATTCAGAAGTTTCGTTCATGAATTGCAGGACTTTCCAGCACCTTAAGCTTCAATTTCAAGGACTTTTCAGGACCAAACTTACTGTCTAAAATTTTTCCATTTGATTACCTTTACACAATAGGCCTACACAATACACACACAGCAGTTACAATACACCACCTTATTACGTTCCCGAAGCTCCAGATAATGCAGTCGACGTTCACGTGATTCTTTGTCATCAGAAACTGCTTGCCTCCATGAATGACAAACACATGACATTCTACAACAAACAACACATACAACACAGCATAGCTGGCTAAACACAGCTGGGGAATGCAACACAGAACATGTATGTGTTCTGTAAATACTACTACTAAATAGGATATGTAAATAAATAGGATATCTAGGCTTACCAGAGAAATAAATACATTTATACATGTGCATTAAATGCTGTATTTTTATTTCTAACTGTACATCTCTGCAAAGTTACTCTAAAAGTTAACAAGAATGTTGATAAACTTAAGTGAAGCATGGAGTAATAAAAACTGATCAGGTTTTTTGGAGGTGACTGATCAACTGTGATCATTATCTAAATCCAGAAGTTAACTAGAGGACTCTTCACTTACTCTGTGACTGCAATAGAAAGCCAACAATAACAAAAACAATACATGCCAAAGGTCAGAGCTTTTTCAGTTATTACTAATACTTAGGGCTGTCGAAGCGTTAATTTCTTTTACGCATTAATGCACTGTGTTAATTTTTTTAACGCATTAATTAACGCGTTATTAACGCACCCAGACCCGTCGAGAGGGAGAGTAGTGGGGAAGTTACCCCAGGCCCCACAATTTTTGAGGCGCTTCTGCCTGTAGAATATAGAAAGTTAGAAAGCAATAACTGATGTCATCGCTAGCATAGAAATCTATTAGCCTGTCATGTAAATAATATTTCTTTGCAATAATGATGGAACGGCAACTAGTTTGGTTACTTGAATTCATTCGATTGTCAAATAACCACAGTTCAACGAAATATCGGAACTTTTGCTTCACAGAATTATGCAAATTAAATAAATTTATGCATGGGCATAAATTTTGTAATGCACGTTAATTTATTAACGCGCTAATTAATGCATGAATTCGACAGCTCTACTAGCATTGGTTTTAAGTTTTCATTACCAGTATATTTTAGTAATTGTATGAGGTTTTCATTTCAGTCTGGCAATTTTATTACATATTTCAGTCCATTTAGCAGCACATAGTTCAAGTAAGATTCTAAACTTACAGCATTTCACTCCAAAAAGAAAGCAAGCTAATACCTGCAGAGATCGCTGTCCGAAGCATGGCGAAAAATAGCAGCAGCAACTGGTGGAAAACACAATAACCGGCTTATAACATCTCCATGTGCAGATGCAGAGACATCAAAAGATTCTAACTGACCAACAGTCTTACGCCGTTCATGCACAAAAACGCCTGATGAATATTGCATCAAAGGACAAGATGAGGGCTCAGTATATACAACAGAAGCTGACCAGTCTACAGCATCAGATTCAGGGTAACTACTTGTAACATCAGTTAACCGAGTCTGACATTCACTGTCTTTGCTTACAAGATTTGTGCGGTCTGAACTGCCATCTGCTAGTACTGCATGTGTCTTCAATGTGCTGTGCACAAGTTCGCAGGCAGTGTCTGATTTGTCTTCCGATGCATCGAGATTCAGCGGAGGAAAGAGGTTCAGACGCTGCTCTGAAAATGACACCTTTGTGCAGTCAGACTCTGTAAAATACCCACTGGTTACAACAGTTAACTCTGTGCCACATTTGCAATCTGTGCTTTCCAGATTTATGCTGCCTGTGCTTCCCTCTGAGGGAGCAGCATATGCTGCCTTCGACTGAGTGTATGTGTGGTTGCACAGTTCTGATATATCTAGAACCAATGGAGGACAATCCACATGCTGTTCAGCAAATGACGGCTTTGGAGGCTTAATCTCTGTACAGTAACCACTGTCACCAACATTTGCCACAGAACTGGGCACACATGGTGTGCTTGTGATGTGATAATTAGAAGATTGCATCCTTGTACAATCAGGTCTCTCTGAGTTCCACTCCATGTACACTGATGGACTATCAGCTTCTTTGATTAAAAGTGTAACTGTACTTTCAATAAATCACAACACAACACAGGTATTATTATACAGAAAGAACTAATCTTACTATTGTCATTACAGTGTATAATTTGGTATAAAGCACTGGGTGATGGTAAAGTGTGAAATGCGAGATACGAGAAGAGCATAGAGTGAGGGAGCGTGTGAGGAATTTGTGCGAGAAACAGGGTAATAAGTGAGGCAGCGTACGAGGCCGCGGTATTGTGCGTTATTGGAGAGGAGGCATGAGTGACAGTCAGCGTCAAGGCATGGACCAAGCGCCATTGCTCGTGTCAAATACAGTGTAATAAAGACGTTCGTTTTATATTAATCTCTAGCCCAGCGCCGGTCTATAGTAGGATACTCTGATTTAAGCAATATGACATACTTTAGCAGACTCACAATGATGTTTCTTAGTTGTTTTTCACATTTTTTGTGTGAACGTTTTGGGTTGGGGTTAGGATCAGGCTTGAGGTTAGGGTTAGGTCGATCTTATTTATTTGCACAACAGCACAACTGTTATCAAAAATGTAAACAGAAACATTAATTCTATTTTCAATTCGGCGAACTGATAGAAGCAATGCAAAATTTGCTACTTTCAGTTCGGGGAAAACGGATAATGCCCGACGCCACCGGACTGCTGACATCCTGCCTTCATTACTGTCAGGAGCTGAGCTGGTCTCACAACACTGCAGCCACTGACACTTCCAGACTTACCCCGTCGGCAGTCGACAGTCTGGCGGGACTAAAATGTAGCAGAAAGTTAACAAGCTATCTAATAAAGCTGAAATAAATAAATCTAAGTTGTGCAATAAGATTTTAGATCTATGCTGTAAGTATGCATGCCATTTTGGCCCAATTCTGCCATTGTCCAGCTGAGAGTAAACTGAAAGACTTTTAACCTCTTAGTATTTTGAAAAAAAATGTGAATAAGAATTGTGGCACTCAATCATTTTAGTCCATCTTGTATAGAGAAAGAACGTCGCTCTGCACAAGTCATGGTAGATCTATAGCGTCACTCTCCACCTGCACAGATTTCATCTCAGCAGCCAGCACTGGTAACGAGGAGTTTACTAGAACTCAGAGTTAAATTTAGTGATCCTTATATTTTTTACTTTAGAATTAGTGAATCTATTCATCATATCTAATGCAGTACTGGTGGCAGCGTGAAATTAATAGCAGCGCGGCCGAACTGATTTTAGTAGCCCAATTAGTTGCACTTCAGATCGCTGAACTGCTTTTGGTAAATTCCGATTTTTTCGACTTAGTTCGGCGAACTGACAATAGTAATTTTGGTCATCAATCTTTCAGTTTGCCGAACTGACCGTAGCACTGAGCAAACAGAAATGGCTGACCTGTAGTATATGAGCGTTGTGCTACAATTTTTAAATAAAGTGCTGAAGGTTTATCAAGTCGGACGATGGTAAAAGGTGGATGTGCGGATCTGCGGATGTGGCAATGGGTAAAAGATGGATGTCGATGAGGACATCCGCATTTTACCCACCGTACTCAGGAACGCCTCTGGACCAATAAGCGGTGTATAACCGTGTATCAGTTTGGGGCCTTTGGGCGCCGGACGTTTGGGCGCCATGCTTTTTGTGACTGGCACGTTATCAGGGGCATCATTTAGGGAGGCTAAAGGGGTTTATGTAACCCAAGGATTTAAAATTTTATTTTTTCCCTGTACATCGTACCTCTGAAACACTGTTAATGCTGTAAAAAAACAATACATTACGTAGACTGGGACTCCCCAAGGAATACGGAGACCCCCAATTATTTACTGAAATGACGCCACTGCACGTTATATTTAAATTACCATAGCACTTTGCATATCGTTCGAGTGATTACGTTAATTGCGGAGTGAATGTTTGAAAACTCAACAACTTTTTGACTGGTAATGTACGTGACAACTGTTATAGGCACATTCGTCTTTTACCCACACATCCGCACTTAGCATCGGCAAATTTTATCCGCCTTTTACCCGTTGCCACATCCGCACATCCGCTTATTACCCATAGCCTATATGAAGTCGATATATTTTAAAATAACTGCACTGTCCACCAATAAAACATCAACATTAAATGTAAAGGTTCATTATGCGTTTAGTGAGGTACGCCATATTGCTTAAATCAGGATATCCTACTTTAGACCGGCGCCCCCTATCCTTATCCCGAACCCTAAATCCCTAGCCCTATCCCTAACCCTAAACAGTTTAGTCAAAGTCATTAGGAGTCATGAGTCACGGAAAGACTTCCCCAACAAGTGTTAACACAAATGTTCTATTATTGTAAATCGAAGCATCAATACCTTGACTGTATATCGTTGAAAAATGCACTATATCAGAATAACATCAACTTAATTAAAACCTATAATCGAAACTTGTAGCAAAACTTGGATTTCAAAATTCGAGCCAAAACATTGCAGCGAATATTTAATTTTTGCCATGAAATACGTAACGTAACGCCACGTGCAGTTACGAGCGCAGGCTGGAAACAGCATAATCCCTATAGGCATACCACCGTACCACGAGTCTACGACCACGAGGTTATATAAGCTGTGGGCTAGCTTCAAGCTGTCTGAGTCGAATCTCAATTCTCGAAACTCCAACTCGGCAAAAATATACTGATTTAAAATCGTTTAATATTATTAGCCAACCATAAGGCCTACTCAAGTAATGGTCGAGCTTATGATATGGTTGTCGTCGTCTGTCTGCATGTCGACTCTGTTCGTCGTCGTATGTCACGGATGTATCCTGGCTAACAGTATAACAGTTAAGTCTTAGGGGAAACTTTTTACACGAATAATTAGCTACCCGTGTATTACCCGGTAGGCCTATGTACAAAATTTCAGCGATCAGTGCAGCGATCAGTGCAAGGGAAACTTTTTCAAATTCGGGGTTGAATGGAAAAGGGGTAGAAAAATGTGCATTTTCAACGGAGAACACGGCAATATCTCGGAAACGCGGCGAGAGGTTACTATTAATCACTAATAGGAAGGAAGTCGCATGTTGGCTTTCAAATGACATGAAAATTGATCTTGGACGACCTTGAAGGTCACTGACAAGTGACAACCAGTGCGGTCAGCTATACTCTAGCGACAGCTGGGCTTCTTGTTTACTTATTCTGCGATACGCTGTAAAAGAAGACAAAATAAAATCTATTGCCTCGCTGATTGCAAAACTATCAGTGGCGGCGCTACGTGGGCGAGCCAGGTGATTTGAAATGACCTGGCTGGAAGACCCAACGCCCTGGCTCTCGCCCTGCCTCGGTAATAATGCGAACAGAAAAAAGATGTTTACCACATCTCAGATATCTGACCGTGTTAGCCTATTTGTTTTATTTTGATAGTGAAACAGTCAACGACCTACTGGTGGGCACAGCTTGAGCCCAGTGAAAAATAGGGGGGATATTGATAAGGTTGTAGATCAAAACTCCCCCTATTTTTGCGTCCCCCTACTTTTTATAATCTACACCCTTAACAATTTTATTCCGTAGAGGAGAAAGAAACCCAAAATAGAAAGGGAAACTAGTCAAAAACTGGGGGAACCAGTGTTCAAAACTGGGGGAATTGCGCCCAATTTCGATTCCAGATTTGGGGAGATAGAAGTCTGCACTGTGCATCGGCCTACTACCTTGCTGGGGTTCATTGCTTTTTATTTACTTACTCGATATCATTTTGGTTTCTACATTGCTTCCCATTTTCGAACTTTTTCTTTTTCATTAAACATTTGTGTTCTTGTGTAACTAAGAGGAGGCAAAGTGAGTGAGTGAGTAGGGTTTTACGACCCGCCCGACACAGTACAGGTCATTTCGGGGACGGCCTTTCCAGGCAAAATGCACGTACACAAATAACGAAACAAAAACTTCACACAAAGTTTAACTTCTATGAGACACAAAACCTAAAAACAACCTATAAAACCTAAAATCGCAAGAAGAAGAGGAATGAACAAAAAAGAGAGAGAAGGAAAATGGAGGCGAGGATCCCAATTCGCTATGCCATTGGATCAGGCGGTCAGGCGAGTCCTACGCGGCGTCCGGAGTCCGGATGACCTGACCTGGCTTGCAGAATACTGCTCTGGCGCCGCCAATGAAAACTATGCAATTATATCTATCAGCTAGAGAATATTCACTTGTTCTAGCTTTTCTCGTTTTCTCTGTATTCTAAAACTAGCAAACTTAAAAACCTGAAAACTTCTCACAAATTAACATTGGCTTTTCCAGTGTTGATATCAAGTATGATAGTATTTGTGCTGCTACTGTTTCAGCTCGGGATTTCATGCTGTAACTTGTATATGCACATTAGATTGTAGGCCCTAATTGCAATGTTAACTGACAGTTGAGACAGCCTGTGTATGTTCAAAGTAAACTTAGGCCCAAATTATTTAATTTCAATTACAAGCACCTGACGTAACGTCGTAAGGATTACCAGGGCCAGGGGTATACAAACAGGCCTAATGTAAATTGCCTGGAATAAATTGCACTGCACACTAATTCTGCACAATTCTGCATACAACAGCTCCAATTTTGTAGTCCCACGTTTAAATTTGTGGCACCACACTGCAATTGTTTGCCTTCACTGTTTAAACTACACTAAACTTTGTCAGTTTATTCTCTAAAAAATATAATTGTTGCCAACAGATTTTATATTTAAGCTAGGCCATAATGCACCAGATTTGATTTCCGCTGGGAGCGCTCCCTCAGATCCCCAAGGTAAAATTTAGGGGTCCTACTTCCAGTGGGAAGAAAGGGAAAGATTGGGAAAAAGACTTTAAAGGCGAAAAAGAAAAGAGAAAATGCAAAGAAAAGGGATAAACCGAAAAGACAGGGGAAAAGAGCGGAGAACAAAGGCAAAAAGAAGAAAAAGAAAAAAGAAAACTCTGGATTTGCTCCCTCCAAATAAAATTTAGCTGTGCTGCTGCAAAAAAATCAAGGTCTTATACGCAAAAAAGCTTCAGCTTCTGGGGGGAAGTCCCCCAGATCCCCTACC
>Ga0209671_1001187_pt1 | contig 20979 bp, 11 predicted proteins | sample WorMetHERISLAND2_2_FD_187401 | JGI IMG/M metagenome (GOLD analysis project Ga0209671, IMG submission 187401) | Marine gutless worms symbiont microbial communities from Max Planck institute for Marine Microbiology, Germany - Olavius geniculatus... | ecosystem: Host-associated > Annelida >... | reverse complement strand
TAATTATACAGCAGCATATTAGGTTCCCACTGGCAACTGCCATTAACTTACTATCCGCACCAGGCAGGCAATGCACAGATAATATGAGACACGACAATAGCAGAAAAAAACAACATTCAATTGCTTGGCAAAAAGACCTTGGGCTTTTAAACACTTCAACAAATAGCAACGCTGAGAACAGATAGTTAAAATGTTTTTAACATGTTCCTCAAATTTTAAGTTACTACAAAATGTGACACCAAAAAGCTTAGCAGACACCGTCGGCTAAAAACTATTATTAGCAATTTTATACTGCATAGGCCTATTGATTGACACACAAAATTAAACCCGTAAACCCGGGTTTATGCGCGCTCTGAAACCGGGGTTTAGTGGTACTCGGGTACCCGGGTTGCATTCCCTACTCTGCAGCATAGGCGGCGCTAGTAATCTGAAGCTGAGGGCAACGTGAGGCAATTAAGGTCCAAAACACCGGGGCCAATATTTTTTTCGTTTGGACCAAATGTCGACCTTATTCAGTTGTTGTGTGCATCAGTAAGACATAAGACATAGCGGGGGCGGGGAGTCAAGAAAGCGGATCGAAGCTCCTCTAAAGCTGAACACTTTTAGCTCTTGGACGTTTAATGGAAGCCACAAATTTGCCTGCTATTATAATATTTGGTAACGCAAAAAAATCACAGATATCTGCGTTGTCTTGCAAAATTGACGTTTAATATGTCTCACCTTGGCATGCGTATGGTAAATTTATCCTAAGGAGGGAACAACTGGGGGCAAGGACAAGGGCACAGGGGGCATCTGCTTCCCTCCTGGTCCTTGCTCCCTTCCTCTGGTGCCGCTTATGTTCTGCTGTGAAATGTCCATCATTTCTGCGTACAAATATAAGCACTGACGCGTTGGCAGTTCACTATCGTCAGACGCCATTTAGCCCTTCACCGTCATTAACAGAGCTCTCGGCGGAGAATGTTGGGTAACACTGGGCTCAAGCGATCAAACGAATTGCCGCACTGAACGTGGCGTCGTCGGGTAGCGTCGTTCCGATAACGGTGGCGACAGACAGCAGCATCAGCAACATCTGGCATACGTCGTAATTCACGTCCCTCAGCTCAGCAGACGTGACAGAATACCTGAGCCGTGAACCGCCAACAGTTAACGGTGGTTTCGGTTGTCACTGGATCCCAAGCATTGAGTTGAAGGAGGGGGTCATTATAGTGCGTGTATAGGTTTAGACCTAAATCACCACTACAAACGGCCTTTTAATAGTAGTAGATCTAGTCCTACGATCCAGTGGCAAATCCAGAAATTTAGAAACGACGGCGGAAATCTAAAAGTGCAAAAATAACGCATTTCTCTGCCAAATTTTCACTTGTTTTAAAATGCATCAAGTCAACACAAGGAAGGGGGCGCCCCCACCTCCCACCTTGAATCCGTCACTACCACGATCGGCTTCTATCTGCTTTGTACACTAACATTATGGCTTGCTAATGTGTCAAACGTAGCCAAGCTCTATATACAGCCTATGGACTTTTGCAGTAGAAAGTTACACACAACGACTCACCGACATCATAAACCGTTAACAGAACAACCGTTTCCAAAAGAAAATACATTTTGCCGAACTTCCTAGTTCCGTGTTGTCGTGTGGCTAAACTTTCGCTGGCTTTTTTGACGTGCTGTGACAAGCATCCGGCCTTCTGTGACTATAAAAAATCCCCACTATCGTGTTAGAGGGTGCCTACCTGCGCAACGTAGAAAACGTATATAGAGTGCTGCGCAGTAGTAATGTTGTTAAGGGTCTGTAGTATAGACCCTTAACAACATTACTACTGCGCAGCAGTTGTGCAACAGTTGCACATGAACATGCATAGCACCGTGGCCCTATCACAGGCTGAACGGTAGTTCAAGCCATGTGTTAACGGCGACTTCTCTTTCTTATGGGAAAGCCAAAAATTCGACCCCCCCCACAGAATCAAAACCCCTGATCTGATTGAGATAAAATTTGGCACGGTTGATTACGTTGGCTAGATGCCCCCTCATGCAAAATTTCATGTAAATCTGCACAAGGGGGGCTTCTCGGCAAATAGGTGAAATATACGCAAAAATTTTTGTAGCTGTACATATACCTCTTTTTCAGAAACTCACCTACAGGTCAGACCCTTCGGTGGATTTTTGCGCGCGATGGCTCCAGCGACGCGGTCTCGAGCAAGGATGTGCCTTTTGGGGGTTAAAAATTTGAAATGACAAAACAATGTTGAAACGCACTGACTATTTGACCGGCAACCGGTCAGATAGCTTGTAGGTCAAAACAAAAAATCGCAGTCGCCCCCTAGTGAATGACATTAAATTTATGTAGGCCCTATAGTATACGCGCTACTGACTAGAATTCGCGTGAATATTATGGTGTAAGATTTAGGTCTTAAAATTAGGGTTAGGGTAAAGGTTTACGTTAGGGTTAGCGTATTTGAAAGATTGTGACAATAATGAACACACAAAATATGACAAAAGTTAGCGTACAATACGGGCGGTAAATTCGAGGTTCCTACAGGCAAGCAAAAAAACTTGCCGACTAGTAGGCCTAATCCTTAACCATGCTGCTTTCTAGGCTTGAGGTGCTAGTTGACCGACTGGCAGAGCCGTAATACCGTACCGTATGGTTGAGGTCCTCAGTTGCTCGGCTGCTGCAAAAACCCGATCTTAGCCGGTATCTATGAGCACCATTCGGTGCTTGTTTATTACGCGCGAAAGCAGCTACTACTCTCAGCGCGTCTTAGCCATCGCAATTCTGTCTGTCCGTCCGTCTGTCCGTCACACGGGTGGATCAGTCAAAAGCGGTGCAAGCTATCGAATCATCAAATCTACACCATCAGCTGCCTGAAAGACTCTAGTTTTAAAAACCGTAAAGCTTTTCCATAAATTCGGAGGGGGTCACCCCGAACGAGGGCGCTGAATGAGAGGGAGATGGGAAAAACTTGCGATTTTAAGCGAATAAGTCGTTGTATCTCAATAACGGTGCGAGATAGGGCCTAGGTTACTATTAATCACAGTAGTATCTCAAGGCCGATTTTGCCCCACAGCGGGTGGTCTGTCCCCATGTTAAAACCCTATCTCGGCCTCCAAAACGGTGACTCAACCTTACCAAGAATAGCTATTTTGACGAGTTTGGCAGCAAAGAATATTTATTTTTATGACTCACTCCAGCATAACCCTAGCTTTTCGCTGTATCCGTGACGGGTGAAAGCCACTTGGCACCGTTCTAACCTTAGCCTTAACCCTAACCCTAGTCGAAAGTTCTCGTCATCTTCTAAAAATAGCGCTCCTACGTCAGGTCGTCAACCCTAACCGGAAGTTCTTCGGCCCTAGCGTCAGCATTTTGTAAGGGTAGGGTCGAGTAATGCACCGTTTTGGAGCTAGGCCGAGATAGTGTTTTAACGTGGGGACAGACCACTCGCTGTTATCCAAAAACCCTAAGTAGATACTACTAATCACTAATAGGAAGTCGTACACTGGCTCTCGATTGCCACGGAATTCAATGACTTTGGATGACCTTGAACGCCAAAGTAGAGGTTTTTTTTATAGATTTTTTGGCGATTTTGGGCTGCGAGACACATTTCAAGAGCGAACTGTGCCGAATTTACTATAGATAGGCCTAGATCAAGATGAGCTGCATATGAAATTTTCAGCATTAAACGTAGATTTTAACGGTCCAAGTCTCGACCTTCTAGGTTCAAGGAAACCTGCGCACGAGGGCATCAAACAGCGGTACCCCCTAAAAGTCGTTATTTTACCATTGTTGGCCAGTCTTTCGTGAAAACGGTTGCAGATAGGCATGGATATGCTGCCTATCACAAGTTCACAACCTGCCCTAGTGACGAGATTTTTAGTCACTCGTATCAACATCGATGACTTTAAAAGACCCTAAACTCCAAAAATAACGGTTTTCATTGTTTTTTGCAATTTTCGGCTGCACGACGCGTACTTCATTTATTGCGACGAAATGGCTGAAATAAACTAAGGCAATTTGCGAAGTTGCGAACAAAAAGAACTGCTATAAGCTTTCACGCATCTCGTGAGCATTAGCTCAAATTTCTTGTTTACATAGGCCTACGTACTAGCTAAAACTGTTCAAGGCGATAACCGGTCAAATATCTGGTTTTCACAGAGCCGGATTTAAACCAGTCATGACTGGTGAAACATCCGGTCCTCACAGGGACGTATGTTTGACCAGTCATGACTTGGCGAGTTTGACCGGTGACAAAATTTGACCATGCAGTCACTGTAGGTCGTGTAGGATATTTGACCGACTGTCGTTCAAATATCCTGTGCCATGTTGAAAAGTTATAGTGCAGCTAATCTGCTTTTTCCGTGTAGCTTACCTACGTTTCTGCGGCCGACGACTCATTTCCCGGCAGAAAATTTATCGATATCGAATCGAAACTGAAACTCCGACATTGGCCCATCCCTATAGCCGCGCACGAATAGTTGGGAATTTCCCAGCGTCGCATGCAGGTGCGTGCTGCGCTGTAGGTCACTAGGTTGTAGCCACTGTTCGGCTCCGCCTGTGGGCGTCCGTCACTACTCCGCATTACCTGTGTTCCGTCGTGTTTGCCTGTAGCGTGTTGTCATACATGTAGTGTGATATAATACGGTGATTAATAATAATATTATGATAATAATTCGGTTTGTTAAAATATAGGTTTTCACGATAACCCATTAACGTGTCATCTCTACGGTAAATCGAAACATGTCTCTGAAGAACGTTGTTCAATTTCTCGCTATTTGCTGCGGTTTTCTCACCATCTGTACGTTACCAGGTATGCCATGCATGTGAAGGAGTATCCAACAGATATAGACTCCGTTTTATAGGAATGCTACAACACATAGACCTGCCATCCGCTCAAGCCGTGTTTTATGGTCTAGCAAAAAGCTATAGACTCTACATTCACCACATTTTCAGCGATTGTAGGGGGAGCCAAGGGCTAGCAGTCTGTAAACTTTTTTTTGGGGGGGGGGGAATCTAACAAACGGCGGTTGTGAAGAAAAGGGGAAAAGAAAAAAATTAACCCCTCGTATCTCCCCCATTAGGGGAGATGGGGCACGAAAATTATTCTCGCAAATGGGGCACTATCGGGCCCGTACACAAGTAGAATTTCAGACCCCAAAAGTTTACATGGGGTGGGGAGAAATGTTTTAAAAATTCCCCTCTTTTTAGGGGTTAAATGCGCCGGGCAGCAGATCTCAGAAATTGTAGGTGTTATCGATCCGCTTTTTGCGCCAGATTGTTGGCTCTGAGTCAGTAATGTCAATGCGGGGGTAAAAATTTTAAAAATTGGGTCCCATTTCCAACCTAATTGCTCCACAAATGTAACCCAATATTATGAAGGTTTTTTACAAAAGTGTTCAAAAATCGTAATTAATTCAAAGAATGGCCCAGAAAATTCTAGGTGTGTATGTGGGCCAAAGTTTATGGTTGCTATCATATTCGACCAACATGTCGACCCTGACTTCCCTCCCCTAAAAATTTTGGGTGGGGGTCAAAATTGTTCATCATTTTTTTCACTTTTGGCTTTACAAGATTTAAACCAGTGCTTCTTAACATAGAAACATTTTTGTCAAATCAAAATTTAACATAAAATAGAAAGTTATTAGTAGTTTGCAGTAAGGTACAGGAGTGTGAAGTGGTGAAAACATATCTGGGTATTTTAAGCCTCAAAATTGACCCACCCGATTTTCAGCCAATTTTGACCAAATTTTCCAAAAATTGTCATTAATTCAAGGGATGGCCCAGAAAGTTCTACGTGTGTATGTGGACCAAGTTTCAGGGTCTTTACCACAATCAATCGAGATATCTACCCTATCGCCCCACAACTTTAATTTTTTTTGGGGGGGGTAAATTTTTGTCATGTTTTTACTTTTTGCTAAACAATATTTGAACCCGTTTTGAGATAGGTGAAAGATGGATCGATCTTCATGAATTTTTCACACGATATTCTGTTGTCATTTTCCCCTCTGTAGTTTGGGTAACACCCTACCCAAACTCCCAAATTTTTTTGGGGGGGAGCGAAGGGGGTGAAATTCCAGTTTTTTTTGACTTTGCCATTTCTAGCTACCTCACGTCAAAACTTAGCAACGATGTCTTGCACCTGCTTTCTGTTTGAGGTCGGCGTTACCCCTCCTCCCTCGACTCTGAACACGCTGACTGTCGTACTGTTGTTAAAAAAAGCCACTACTTTGCCGGTTTGACTCCTTACATTTCGCCCCAGTCCTGAATGTTTTAGCTGAACCAGCATTCCGAGAGGTTCCTTTATAGGTCAGTGCTTCAAGGAACTATAGTTTCTGTCGCCACGTTGCGTTTCGATCGTTGACTTGTCTGGTATGCCCAGGTTACGTTCGCTAGCGTCATCGGAAGTGTTTAACCCACTACATCATTAGCTTCTCTGTGGCTGGGGAGGGACTGGTGGATAGTAAGTTAATGGCAGTTGCCAGTGGGAACCTAATATGCTGCTGTATAATTATGGTTTGTGTGACGTCTGTATGCCTCGAAGTGGGCTGACACTGACAAGAGTCGATCCATGGGTGTCATCAGATCATACGATACGCCCCTACACTCGCTAACTGACAACTGAGTATGAGTAGGGAGCAACTTAATTCACGATTTCACGGCAGTGACATTTTCCGTGAAATTGACCTCCTTCCGTGAAAAACGCTGATTTCCGTGAAATCCATAACTTTTCGTGAATTTTTAACGCTTTTAGTTTAATTTATGACAATTCCAGAGTTTTGTCAGCAGCTTTTGTACGGATGTTGCTGTTTGCCACGTGTCACACTTTAGCACTAAGTAGTTGACATTGACTGTCTTGAGTCTTGACTGAGTGTAGTAAATATTCGTTGTTCAGAAATTTCTTCGTTTGCATTAGCACAGCACCTCGAAATAACGTCTGTGGGGCCCGTGAATTTCCGAAACTCTTTCCGTGAATTTTCCGTGAAATTTGGCACATTTTAAAAATTCTGCCGTGAAATCATGCATTTTTCACGTGAATTCGGTTGGTCCCTAAGTATGAGACTCTGTTTTTGTTGATCTTGGGAAGATGTGAACCTGTTTGTATATACATAGTGCCTATCTTCATTAAGAAAAGTTTTATCTGCGTGTTGCTGCAGGTTCACATGTTGATGGTGCATTGGTTGTGAGGCCTGAAAACACAGCAGTGTTGAGCAGTGGACAACAATCGGTTACATTACGTTGTCGTACAAATAATAGAATAGCATCTTCTGCTGTTATTGGCTGGTCTCACACACTAGTCAGTGGTGGAGCAAGTAATCAAACAGTTTTTGCATGTAAAGTGGGTTCACAGTCAGTTTACAACGTTACCCGAGATGACAGCACAGGACAGTGTGATCTTGTTATTAACGATGTTCAACCTGCTGTAACTGGAATTTACACCTGTTTTGAGTCACCCACAGTAACTGCTTCAGCTCATGTCACTATCATTTGTTAGTTCATTAACTTCTATTAAGTTATGGCTTTGTAACTATCACTAATGTATAGGTATCAGAGAGTTTATTAGAGGCTCCTGATAATATTTTTCATCGTTTGCATCAGAGTCTTGTTGTCAGTTACTAATAGTGAACAGGTGACTTCATTTTTGTGTGATTTTTAAATATGGAATCAGATATTGCAAAATTCTAAATGTTGTAGCAATAAAATATGTCAATAAAATCGTAATCTGTGTTGTAACTAAAACTTTGGTGAAAACAATCTCTGTTGTTTGTTGAAAAATTACATTTTATCCAGTGTGACTGTTATTGAGCTATTCATAAGTTTGCAAACTTGGAAATAATTTTACCTGTGCTTGATCTGCATATAATGATGAATTTGACATTGCTTTGTTTCTACTGTGATACAATGTTGTGTATAGTAGAATAAATATTGTGTTTTTTTATAGATGAAACTTTGGTGAAAACAATTTCTGCTGTTTGTTGAAAAATTACATTTTATCCAGTGTGACTGTTATTGAGCTATTCATAAGTCATAGTTTGCAAACTTGGAAATAATTTTATCTGTGCTTGATCTGCATATGGTGATGAATTTGACATTGCTTTGTTTCTACTGTGATTCAATGTTAAATTTGTGTATAGTAGAATAAATATTGTGTTTTTATAGATGAAGAAGTTCATATGTCACAGTTTCCTGATGTGCTTCGTCAAGGTGACACACTACAGATATCATGTGCAGTGAATTATACTGGTATACTAGCACCTGTTTTCACATGGAATTCAAGTCCTGAAAAGACACTGCCGCCTACTGATACCGGCAGTACAGTTAACTCAACAATTGAAGTTACATCACGTGGTCTTATGAAGCAGCGATTTACTTGTTCTGTCAGTTTTGATGGATCAATTGTGGGAACTGCTCCTTCTAGAACTTCAACTCAACCGTTGGGTTAGTACAGTGGATTACAGTGTTTTGAATGTGTTATTTTTTCCTGCATTGTTTCTTGTGGTTTTCTGTATTGTCTACTAACTCTTGAGAAGACTCTGAACATTTTTAGAGTTTATATTCTGCAGCAACAGCCTACATCTGTCTAGACAACCTGCATATGAAATTTTTGGCATATAACGTACATTTTAACCATCTGAGTTTTGACCTCTTGGGCTGAAGTAGTCTTCCACATGGAGGCCTCAAATTTGAGTACTCTTTCAAGACGCATTATTATTTTATTGCATGCTGTACAGTGTACGTGATTGCCTAAGTGGCAGGACCGATGCTATCGCACGTCACGTGAACTTTGCTCGAATTAATTGTTGTGAAAGCACTCAACTAAACTCGAGTTCGTTCGCTAAGTAGAGTGTTTATTGCTTGTCTGTCATTTGTTGGTCTTATTTAACAGAGAGGCGTGTACAGACAGGTTTTAGCTTCACTAAGAAAAGGCTACAGTCGTTTACAATTAAATAACCCCTAACGGTCGCCAATGTTTCTTCTGGTTTCTACGCGCTAGAGCTATAGCTATGGCGCATATTATCTACGGTAATTCTGTATGTCTGTCTGTCCGTCCGTCCGTCTGTTCGACACATCCCAGTTCTATCCAAGACCAGCTGAGATAGAGACTTCGGGTTCACGCCATAATAGCATAGAGTCTATAGTATTTCGTGTTAAAATTTTATGCCGCTGGGTGAAGGGCATCTCACGAACGAGGAGGCGAACGAGGGGAACCCCCACCCCATTAAAAAGGCGTTATTCTATCGCCAGTGACTCGTCTAATGTGAAAATGGTTGCAAATAGGCACAGACATGCCGCTTATTATAACAAGCACTGGCGACGACTTCTTAGGAATGCCAACATCGATAACATTGAGTGATCTCAAACCTTCAAAACATCAATGACCTTGAACCCTAAAAAAGGGTTTTCTAGTGACTTTTTAGTGACTTTTTCTTGATTTTTCGCTGCAAGTAGTGAATTGCAACAAAATGGATTGAGATAGACCAAGATTACTTGCAAACAGGAACTACTACAAACTGTCGCACGTCTCATCAACATTAGGTCAAATTTTTTGTTTGTATTTTCCACTGACTCCTGAAAAGACTCTGGAAATTTTTAGAGTTCATGTTCTGCAGCAATAGCTTACCTGGTTCAGATTTCTGCTTTGCTGCCTCGTTTATGGCATCATCCAATGGAGATACTTGTTATGTTCTTCCGTGGAAACGTTTAATAAATTAGCATTTAGTCAAACACATGTATCACTTAATTGCAGTCAAAATTTTGGATTTTGACAATACAAACTCAAAGCCACTTGTGAGAGTGCATATTTCCGCCAATTTTTAGGTTTCACAAATACAGCCAGTTGAGGATTGCATAATATATACTGTGGTTATACCTTGCATTATCGATACATACTTTTGGTGCAAAAACTATTTCACCATTTTTGACATAATAAACAAATAGGATACTAACCTTTAATTTTTATGAACAGAGTATTGTATTTCTTGATGTTTTTACTTTGCATTCAGTACCCTGTGTATTGCTTATTTTCATATTTGCCACGTGAACAGAGTGAATAGCAGAGATTGTTTTCATCTGATGTGCGTCTGTGCGCAGCTGAGGTTAAATGCTAATAGATTTTAAAGAGGTAACGCTACCAACTTCAAATATGGCGTGCATGTTTGGGACAGTCTGGCATGACTCTTTAAATTTTTTTGGTGGGCATGGCGAGAGTTATCTGACCGCTAAATCTTAGAGTACTAAATACCAGTCTCCAGAAAGGTTGAGTATTTGGATTTCAGATTTGACTGGTTTGTTCCAAGGGACAGTCTGGACATGACCTCTATATTTTTGTTGGAAAGGGCTTTAAAATTTGTGGGCGTTAAGTGCCAATGGCTTCAAAATGGTTAACGCTTTGGACCTTAGATTTGATGAGCGTTTTCTCAGGCACAGTCCGACATGACCTGTTTAAAACTTTTTGAAAAAGGGGACGTGGCCAAGGTCACGTGACTGCTAAATTTCTGAGCGTTAAATGCAAATAGCTTCGAAACTGTTTAAGTTACACTAGTAATGGGCGTTGAGCATACTAGAGTACGCATTTGGCGTATTATGTACTGTAGTATGACGTTTAGTTTGGTACTTGTTTGGTTATTTATTTTTAGTCCAATATTGTATTTTGTGATATGTTTATTATATCTGCAGTGTGTGTTACACGAGTAACAATTGATGGAGTGACAAACGGATCAACAGTTGACGCTAACACACCAATCAGCTGTAAGGCTGACAGAAATGCTTATCCCACGGCAAGTTACAGATGGACAGACAATGGTGGTGGCTTACTGTCAACTGATCAAGAGTTTGTGCTTGAAGCTAACACTCAGTACAAGTTGACCTGCAATGCATCCAATGTTTTTACTATACAAGAATGTTACGCTACTGCCTACATTGAACTTAACAGTAAGTTGACATTTATTGGTTTTTTAAATTTAATGCTGTACATTTTAAAGTAGAACTTGAGTTTGTTAGTAGATATGTGCTGTAGTTAAACGATTTTGTCTCATTTCTAAGATGTTAGGTTGTAGAAGTAAATACAGAAATATTACAAGGTAGTGCAGCAACAGATTTGAGGCGGGAGTGCCAGATTTTAGTACAACATGTCAAAATTTGCGCTTAAATGCAACACTAAAAAAATGACTAAAATCCGACCACATTTGACATAAACCACACATGTCGTCTTAGCTGTCAAGCCAGTGTGTTTGCTGTGCCCCTATGCAGTTACAGTAACAGTTACAGTTCATTCTTTTATTTTTTTACTGCAACGTGTTAGGTTGCTTTATTACACTACATCCGGCGTTATGCAGTACTATTATCTTTGCAGTTGCCGGTATAGGCCCTTATGCTTCGCCAGCAAAACAATTATGATGTGACAATAGGTCTAAGCATTAAATCTAAGAATCACGCCAGTAGTCTAAAACATATTTTTTGTTTTCTGGCAAAAATGAGGGCCAGACGATCGTCGCCTATTTGGCTTACTGGCGGACCTTTAGCTCTGCACTTTTACATTTGCTTGTGCACTCGAGATCCGGCTTACATTGTGAGAGCGCAAACTACTAGAAATAACTATGTTCTTTAATTTGGCCTATCTGTCTTTTTGTCATGCTCAGTGTCATGTTCATTGTTAATTTATGTTGTTACGTCTGCACCTAACCATCATCTTCATGTCTTTACATAGTCTGTTAGTTGGTCTCTTACTTATTATGCGGTCATTTATTTTGAGTCATTACTCGCTTGTTTGAGGCCATTCAATGGGCCGCAAGCATGGGTCATGTTTGTTCGTCTGTCTGTCTCTTATGATCTGTTACCTCTCTAAAACATTATATTAACTAAAATGTGCGTATGTTCCCCACGTAGGCGCAACCGTGGTGTGCCAATTTTTACTCCCAAAGGTTAAGGATCAATGTCACTTTGACATCAGAAACGTCAAAAAGTTACGCAATATTCGCGTATGTTTGCTTTTGGCACTGCGAGTCATCTTGCATGTCAAATTAGAATTAAAATTTTTGTTAAAGAAGGCTGTTTTTGAACTTCTGCGATGCGGATAACCGCATGATGTGTCGGCACTAGTTGTAGTACTCGCATTAACATCAAGTCGTTGTGTTGTCTGCTTTTCAGTTTTCTTCTTATCTATTTATTTCTGATTCATGACATGCTTATTTTCCAACAACCAAATTTGAAATGTTTAACATTTTGTAATTTTTTTTACTTCCAGACAAGAATTAAGTCCATTTATGTTCATTTAATTTTGATTCTTCTCTATTGTGATAGGAAAACGACATCAGTGCATAGCAGCAGTGTGGGACGCTAAGTCTGTTTTTTTCTGCTGTACATGTATTTAAAACCGTTGCTTTGCTATAGTTTAAGTATAGCTTTGTTCAGACGTTGTACACCTTGAGAAAACAAGAAATTTGAGCTAATGCTCATGAGACACGCGAAAGCCTATGGCAGTTCCTGTTCACAAATTGCCTTAGTCTATCTAAAGCCATTTCGTCGCAATTCACTCTTGAAATGCACGATGCAGCCAAGGATTGCAAAAAAACAATAAACCCCTTATTTTGGGAGTTCAGAGTCTTTTAAAGTCATCGAGGTTGATAAGCTCGTTACTAGTGCTTGTTGTGATAGGCAGCATATCCATGCCTACCTGCAACTGTTTTCACAGTAGACTGGCCAAGAACGTTAAAATAACGACTTTTAGGGGCACCGCTCTTTGATGCCCTCATGCACGGGTTTCCTTAAACCTAGAAGTTCAAGACTTGGACTGTTGAAATCTACGTTCAGTGCTAAAAAATTTCGTATGCTGTTTGTCTTGGTCTATCTGTAGTGGTTTCGGCGCAATTCGCTCTTGAAATGTGTGTTCGCAGGCCCAAGTCGCCAAATAATCCATAAAACACCTATTTTAATATTCAACGTCATTCAAGGTCATTGCTCTCGGTGGCGATCAAAAGCCCGTGTACGACTTTTTATTAATGATTAAGAGTAACCTAGGCCCTATCTCACACCGTTTTGAGCTAACAGTGACTTATTGGCCAAAAATCGCAAATTTTCCCCATTCCCCTTTCATTTAGCGTCCTTGCTCTGGGTGGCTTTTTTCGAATTTATGGTAAATCTTTACGGATCCTGAAACTAGAGTCTTCCAAGCAGCTGACAATGAAGATTTGATGATTTTAGCTGGCACCGTTTTTGACTGATCCGCCTGTGTGACAGACGGACAGAATTGCAATGGCTAAGACGCGCTATAGCAGTTCCTGCTTTCGTGCGTAAAAAGGATGGCATTGGCAAACTTGTGTCCATATCTGCCAAAATGTCGGTCGCCACATAATGCCAGACACTACCGGTATTCACTGTTAGTCAGTCAGAAGAAAACAAGACCACATTCTTGTTCATATCTTCGCCAAATGGCGGTCAATTTTTAAAAAATTCTTAACTGTTGGATTTAGCACAAAATTTGCGATGCAAAAAAGAATTATATCTCGCCACACTTTGAATGCGTCGCCGCACTACCTTGTGAAATAATAAAGTTTAAAAATTGGCTCAAAATATCATGACTCACAGTTCAGTTTTTGTGTTTTATATCATTGTAGCAACTGACGTTGTACTGACAACAACTGTAGGCCTAAAACCAACATCAACCCATACAGGTAGTTCAACCAACACCGCACCCTCACCATCACCTACTGCTACCGTCAGTTCATTAAGTCCCACTACAAGTAAGGTTTTCTGCTATTGCTTGCTCTAATCTGCTGGCGGCGGATCTTTTTCGGCTTTATTCATCTCGCAGGTTATCATTTTGACTCGGTTTGTAATGCTTTGCATGATACTTGCACTGATGTCGTATAGTGGATAAAAATATTTCGAATAACAAACCACTGCTTTTGCTTTCACTCAGTTCAGTTTGTTAAACGCAAATCCGTTTAACTTTCTGTTTGCTTGTTTCTGTATACGTTTGTGTATTTTTATTCAAGATTATCCAATAATCAAGTTATTAACTTTTCCACTGAAAATTACTGTCACTAACTTCAAAGCTCCATGAATTTAACCGTTTTTTTACGTTACGTTAGCTATTTGACTTCATACATATACAAGTAGTGTTATGTTAGCAAATTTGTTTACTCGAAACTGGCCCTTTCTTAAGTATCAGATTTCCGTTTCATAATCCAATTGAACGACGCATTCGCTTAGTTCAAGTCTGTTAGTTGGTCTCTTACTTATTATGCGGTCGTCCATTTTGAATCATTACTCGCTTGTTTGAGACCATTCTAGTGGGCCGCAAGCATGACCCATGTTCTTTGGTTTGACTTATCTGTCTCTTTGTCGTTTACAATGTCGTGTTCATTGTTATGTTGTTACGTCTGCACTTAACCGTCACTGTCATGTCTATATTGCAGTCTGTTAACCAGTCTTTCACTTATTATGCGGCCGTTCCATTTTCAATTGTTGCTCGTTTATTTGCAGCCATTTTAATAGGCTGCAATCACGAGTTTTCCCAATCTGTCCATCCCTCTGTCGTGTACAGGCTGTTAACTCGAAAACAAAAAAAAACATACAATTATGAACTAAAATGATGCATATGTTTCCCGTGCTAGTGTAACCGTGGTGTGCCAATTTTCACTTTAACAGGTCAAGGATCAATGTCACTTCGACATTACAAACGTCAGCAGATGACACATTTTTACATAGCTGTTTGTTTTTGGCGCCGCGAGTCAGTTCTGCTCGTGAACTTTGAATTGAAATTCGCGATAAAGAAGGCTGTTTTTGAATGTCTGTGGACACCATAGGCGGATGGCCGTATAGCGTGTCGGCACTAGTTGTAGTAGGCTACTCACAATTAGCAGCAAGTCGTTGTGGTGTTGTTTGTTTTTCAGTTTTCGTGTTATCTAATTTCTGATTCACGATATGCTTATTTTCAAACAAACAAATTGTAAACGTTCAAAATCCATCATCTTGATTTGGCTTTTATACAAAATTTAACTCCATGTAATCTCATTTCTTTTCTATTGAGAGTAAAAAGGCATCAGTGCATAGCAGCAGGCTTGGACGTTAGGCCTATCTTTTCTTTTCTGCCTTATTTATTTATGGCTGAGCTTTTAGTGGACCAAAGTTCACCAGATTTTTTTGCCGAACGCGGGAGGAGTCGTGAGTAATAATGCCGTTTTCCGATTGTTGATATCTCAATCCGTTCCGCAGATATTTGCGATCAAAATCTGCATCTGAGCAGAAATAAGGGTGTCTATTATAGGCTTCGCACAGACAGCCAATAGCTGTAGGCCTACTGTGTTCAGGCGCTGGACGTGGTGATTCAGCATCCAACGCACATTTTAACACTGAATTGCGACGAAATGGCTGGAGATAGACCATGACAACCTGTGTGTGAAATTTTCAGTATTAAACGTAAATTTTAGCAGTCCAAGTCCCGACCCCCTATGTTCAAGGAGGCCGGCGCAGCCGGGCGTCAAAACGGCTACCCGCGTAAAAAGTGGATATTTTACCGCTATTGGCTCGTGTACCGAGAAAAACGGTTGCAGATAGGAACAGACATGCTGCTTATCGTAACATCGATGACCTTGAACAACCCCGAACCCCTCAAAAAAATCTGTAGTGAATTTTTCGCAATTTTTGGATGCAGTGCATACTTTAACACTGAATTGCGACGAAACGACTGGAGATAGACCAAGACAACCTGCGTAAGAAATTTTTAGCATTAAACGTAGATTTTAGCAATTCAAGTCCCGATCCCCTAGGTTCAACGAGGCTGTCGCACCCGGGCGTCAAAGACAACTACCTCCCTAAAAAGTGGTTATTTTACCGCAATTAGCTCGTGTAGCGTGAAAGCGGTTGAAGATAGGCACAGACATGCTGCTTGTCATAACAAGCAATAGTGACGAGCGTTTTACTGGTGTCAACGTCGATGACCTCAAATGACCTTGAACTTTCAAAATAGGGGTTTAAGTCAATTTTTTTGCGATTTCCAGCTGCGACACACATTGTAAGAGTGAATTGCGCCGAAATGGCTGGAAATGGACCTGGATAACCTGCGTATGACATTTTGGCACAGAACGTACATTTTTAAGAATTCAATTTTCGATCTCTTAAATTTAAGAAGTTTTCCGTACGGAAGTCTCAAATTTTAGTAATCTTTCAAGATGCATTAATATCTTATTGTTGTAGGCCTATACTGACTGCCAATGTGCGTCGCGTGAGCTTTGCTCAAATTGCTTGTGTTCATATCTTTGCCAAATAGCTTCTAATTTTCAGAACAAGAAATTTGAGCTATAATGCCTATGAGACGTGCGAGAGCCTATAGCAGTTCCTGTTCGCAGGCTGTCTTGGTCTATATCCATTCATTTCGTTGCAATTTACTTTTTTGCAGCCAAAAATTGCCAAAACGTCATTAAAAAAACAATATTTTTAGGGCTCAAGGTCGTTTAAGGTCATAGATGTTGACATTCCTCAAAAAGCTCGTCGCCAGTGCTTGTTATGATAAGCAGCATGTCTGTGCCTATCTGCTACTATTTTCACGCTAAACAAGCCAACAATGGATAAATAACCACTTTTTAGAAGGGTACCCCACTTTGATACCCGCTTGCGCAACCCTCGAGAAAACCTAGAGAATTAGGACTTGGAGTGCTAAAGTCTACATACAATGCTGAAAATTACATACGCAGGTTGTTTTGGTTTATTTCCAGTCATTTTGGCGCACTTCACTATTTAAATGCGTGTCGCAGCCGAAAATCGCGAAAAATTCACTAAAACTCCTTATTTTGGGGGTTCAAAGTCATTAAAGGTCATCGTTGTTGACATTTCTAAGAATCTCGTCGCCAGTCCTTGTTGTGATAAGCAGCATATCTGCAACCATTTTCACCTTCGACGAGCCAATAGCGGTAAAATAACGTTTTTAAGGGGATGCTTCTTTTTCGCCCCCTTGTTTGTGGGGATCCCTTTTACCCAGCGTCATGAAATATTGTCACGAAATACTATAGACTCTGGACTATCATACGGTGAAAACCCGAACGTTCTATCTCACCTGGTCTTGAATTGGTACCGGGTCGTGACGGACGAACAGACAGACGGATGGCCAGAATTACCGTAGCTAATACGCGCTGTAGCTATACTCTCGCGCGTAATTAATCATCTGTTAAATTCAGCACGAAATTCACGATGCCAAAAAATCGTGTAATTTCCGCCACACTTTGAATGCGGCGCTGCACTACCTTGTGAAAGTTGGCTGAAAATATCATGACTCACAGTTCAGTTTCTGTGTTTTATATCATTATAACAACTGACGTTGTACTGACAACAACTGTAAAACCAACATCACCTACTGCTACCGTCAGTTCATCAAGTCCCACTACAAGTAAGGTTTTCTGCTGCTGTTTTTGTCTGCTGGAATCAATGTCGGCTTTATTCAGCTAGCAACCGGGTCTATGTTATAAACTGTTTAAAGTTACACCAAGGTCTGGAGTGGGATAAGTGAGTGTTAAACGAGTCTACACACTACAGACAGTAGTTTAATAACTTATTCCATATCACACTCGCACTGCTTATCTCTAGTACTATGTCTGCACTCTGCAGTGGTATAACGCGTCAATAACCAACGGGTGCATTCAAGCATGACCAAACGACCGACTGTGTAAGCTGCAATATGACCGACTCTTCGATAGCGTGGAGTGCAAGTTTGTTAAACCACAGTGTATGGAGTGCATAAGTTCCCTTAACACTGACAGCGGTTTAACATTTCATTTCATGGTCAGAGACCGCCGTAATCTAAGCCCATAGGCTTACTCTCTTTCCCTCGAGCGACCTGACCTTTTCTAAGTGTGTCGTTTTGACGAACCAAAGTATTCATTTCATACATTATTTAGCATAGAGGCCTATTGAACAATGCAAGTACGGTAGGCCTACTCGTAGCCTGTTACTTGCTGTACCGTAGCATGTCGGTCTGACTTGGGGATAGGCGGGACAAGGGGGAAGGGATGCCTGTAATGCGTGAAAGAATGGGATTTTGAGGAGGAACAGGTAAAAGACAAATGACGTTTCCCCACAAATTTGAATTTCACACACGCTGCTGGTAAGTCGACTTATCAGTACTTGCAGCTTTATGATATTAAAATGTAAATTGCAGGAGGCGACGATCTGCCACTAATACTTGGCCTCGCACTTGGCCTTGGAGGCGCACTGATAATATTGATCATTATACTCGTCTGTTGCTGTTGTGCTTGTTGTCCATGGTACCACAAATGCTGCCAGAAACGTGAGTTTTCAAGTTCTTCAATAACTAGGCCTACTGTAGGCTAATGCGATAATGAAACAATAGGCCTAAAATAACCGCAGGTCCTGGCTACGTAGTAACAGCTGGTGCAGCAGATTCATGCTGTCGATTGTAATTCATGGGCGGCGCTAGGAATGTAAAGCTAGGGACATATGGGGGGAGCAAGGGCCAGGGCACAGGGGGCAATATTTTTTTTCATTGTGTTAGACAAATGTGGACGTTATTCAGTTGTTGTGTGCATCAAAAAGATGGAGCGGCATCTAGGGGCAGAGCCCCTAATCAGGGGGTCAAAGGGCTAAACACTTTTACCTTTAAAGGTTTAATGAAACTACAAATTGCCTGTTTTTAATATTTGAAAATACAAAACAATCGCAAATATTTGTGTTGCCTTGCAAAATGACGTTTATTAAGTCACATTTTGGTATGTGTAATTGTGATTGTGTATGGTTACCAGAGAGTACATTATCATCATCATAAATTTTCTTTTGGGGGTCAGCCGGGGGGTGGCAGGGACAAGACCACGAGGGCAGCTGTCCCCCCCTTCTGGCGCCGCCCAGTTTGTAATTTTGACGTTATTTTGACCGTTCTATGATTCAAAGTCAGAACTCAAGACCAAAACTACAACTTTAAAAATAGGCTCCCACCGAAATTGAAGCGTATAAATTTTTATTGCATACAGTTTTTTTTCGACCATGCAATGTGCACGGTGTCGTTCAATGTGGCCTACGTTGCCCATTTCAGTTCGTTCTGCAGCTAAACTGCTTGACTCAAATCTCCAGGAAGCTAATCTAACGTGCTATGCACACTGGCACAGTAAAGAGCTAAATGAAAACATAATGAAATCAAATGCATTCGGGAGTGCCAACCTCCGCCCGTCGATATGTGGCCACATTACCTGCTTTGCCCGTCTATTTTTCTTTGTCTATCTGTCCAGTACGGGCTACTAACTCGACAATAAAATCGAAATTGGTGCGAACATTACTATTTCAAAAGGTTCGTATTGTGGTTAGGGTGGGGCAATGCTGTGCGGATGACCGCTTGTTATGTCGGCACTGGGCCTTTATCTCGGCATGCTTGTTGTATGTATCAGCGCCAGACAACAAACCGCCGCCACCGACTTACGCACAGCTGCAGGATGTGAACAGACAAGGAACTGATTATGAGCAAATACACCTAGGCCTACCGACAATGACGACAACAACTACAACAGCTGCTAGGACACCGGCGGCTGAACGGGAGCAAGACTATTACAATGTTAGTAGTAGTTTATCACCTGCAGTCGTCCAGTCCGTAGACAGTCCTTACGAGGTACTGAACGCTGATACATTGCAAACGCGTGCGCCGGTCTACGATCAGCTAGAACAACCTACCTAGAACTAGTGGCGTAAGCAGCCACAAGGGTGCACCGGGTGCAGGTGTACACCTCCCCGCTCAAGATGAATGTCTAGCAGTAACTACGTATGCAGTTGTGCGTGCGAAAACTAAAACATTCTTCAGACCGTATACGTGTTTTCTGAACTCTGCGCCAAGGCTTCGTCTTGAACCCCTGTAGAGGAGCTTACAGCGCTCCTCCAAACCACCCATCTTGTTGGCTCGTTGCCCCTTTCCCAAGAACTCGTTTCCCGTTCTCGTCCTTTAGCCTTGAAGTTCGGTTCCTCGGGCCTTCTGAATGCGCTTTTTCCAAGACGAATTCTTTGCTGATGCTGCTGTCTTTAACCGCAACGATAGTACGTGTCGCCTTTATTTGACTGGGCCTAAAAAGGCTAAAAAACATTTCTACTTCTGGTTGTCGTACGTTTCTGAAAAAAATATCGTCCCTAAAATTTTTATTGAACATTTAAAATTTTTTAGGCTACAGTTATGAATTTGTTTTTAAATTTTACTGGAAAAGGCTGTTTGCATCTAATGTGTTAAGCTGCGCTATCTTTAGGCCATATTTTAGTTCACATGAGTTCTAGTAATTAGTGTGTCAACTTGTTTTTAATAAGTCGCTGTGTACAGGGTGCGGCAGAAAAAAAGTAGCCCCTAAAGTTTTTTGCTGTTTTCTCAGCAACCGTTTAGCATTTCAATCTGAAAATTTACAGGTTTATTTACTAAATTGTTCTACGGCTAAATGCCAAACAAAATTTGATTCCATTGAAAAATGACGAAGTTATAGATTTTTTTAACATGACCGCTTACCCGATTTTTCAGCGTGAAAAATGTTCAAGCTACATCACCAGTTCAATAACATCGTTGAAACAAGTCAAACAACACAGTTAACTAATGATCAGATGCCAAAATTCCATTGTCACTGTGAATGTTTGAAGTGTCCACCGACAGCTCCAATCTCCAACACAAGCCTTCAGTCGCTTAATTTGAAAAGTCTTTCACAGTCTTGTCGATCGGTCCTTGTGGTAAGTAAGTAAGTAAGTGAAGTGTAAATTTACATAGCGCATACTCAGAAAAAAGATCTCTAATGCGCTTAATACATTTTGTCATTAATATTTCGCAAAAATGTATGTCTTCAGCTGACGTTTGAAAGTATCGAGACTCAGTTCTGGGTCACGAAGACTGTCTGGCAGCGAATTCCAAGTCGACGGGCCCGCCACAGAAATGCGCCGACGACCGAAACTGTTCAGTCGATAGCGCGGTACGACCAATTTCCGCTGAGTGGCAGAACGCAGATGTTGACGGCCAGTGACTTCTGTTG